>JACCEC012761802.1_pt1 | contig 42105 bp, 35 predicted proteins | sample 7450121 | NCBI WGS metagenome assembly JACCEC01 (sample SAMN15323455, study PRJNA562643) | freshwater metagenome | isolation source: river surface water | place: USA:Blue River Watershed | collected 2017-08-18 | reverse complement strand
CCCGAATTTAGTAGATTTTGCATCATAATCTGCCTGAAAATGCCGACGATTATATTGAGCATAAGTAGGTGTAATTCCCAAATAAATACTCAAAATACAAGCTAACGCCAATGTATTTAATATTTTTTTCATTCAACAATAAATTTATTTCAATTGTCAACTAACTTTTTTACCTATATAAATCGAACAAATACCGAAAGTTAGCGGAATACATTTTGATTGAGAAAATCCTGATTTTTCGAAGATTGCTAAAAAATCATTTCCTTCTGGGAATGCCATTACAGACTCCGGTAAATAGGTATATGCCGAGCTATCTTTTGAAACTATTTTCCCGATTAATGGTAAAATAGTTTTGTTATAAAGCCAATATAATTGTTTGATAACTGGAGTTTTAGGCTTAGAAAATTCCATCACCACACAAGTCCCTCCTGGCTTTGTAACTCTACACATATCTTTCAAGCCTTTTTCTAAATTCTCAAAATTCCTTACTCCAAAAGAAACGATAACTGCGTCGAAAGTATTGTTTTCAAAATGTAATTTCTCCGAATCTCCTAATTGCATATCGATTTTTTGCTCTAAACCGAGCTTTTTCATTTTCTCTCTACCAAAACTCAACATTCCTTCAGATATATCTACTCCGATAACTTTATCTGGATTTAATTGTCGGACAGCTTCAATGGCTAAATCCCCCGTTCCGGTTGCAATATCCAAAAGGAGTTTTGGTTGCTCTTTTTTTAATAAAGATATTGCTTTTTTTCTCCACCAAACATCAATCCCTGCACTCAAAAGATGATTAAGAAAATCATACTTAGGCGAAACATTGTCAAACATTTCAGCTATTTGTTCTCGCTTGCTGCTATCTTTTTCTTTATACGGTACGACCATTTTCTGATGATGTATTTTAATATGATATTCAATATAGAATTGTGCAAAATTACAAATACATTTGCAAGAAGCTGCAAAAAGTTTAGTAATTTGGATGAAATAACAAAAAATACCTTATTTTTCCGTGAAATCATTTTAAGAATGGAATTTACCAGATATTATTCTTCTCCTTTAGGTGTATTAGAAGTGAGTTCGAGTATTGATAAAATTACTCGAATTATGTTTAAAGAAGCACTCAAAAAACCAAGTAGGCAACTACCCGAATCGGTTGATTGTCCTCCGATTTTGATTGAATGTTTTCGGCAATTAGATGCATATTTTTCTGGAAAATTAAAGTGTTTTGATTTGGCATTTGAACTCGAAGGTACTGCATTTCAGCAAAATGTATGGCAAAAATTACAAGAAATTCCTTTTGGCGAAACAACTACTTATTTAGATTTGTCGAGAAAAATTGGCAACGAAAAGGCAATTTGGGCGGTAGGAACTGCCAATGGAATGAACCCGATTGCAATTATTATCCCTTGTCATCGGGTAATTGGCTCTGATGGAAGTTTGGTTGGCTATGCTGGGGATATTTGGCGAAAAGAATGGTTGTTGAATCATGAAGGAGTATTACCAAAACAAATGAATTTATTTAGTGTTTAAAGCCCAAAAGCCAACATAAAGATAGCTTTTGGGCTAAATTATTTACCAAAACCTTATTCCTACTACTCGAGCAATATCAATTTTCGACATACAAATTTGATAATCATATTGTAGTAAGCCAAACTTCGCTTCACTCAAATTTGTTTCTGCAGCCTGAATTTCCAACGGAGTGCTTACTCCACTCGATAATCTATTTTTTGCAAGTTTAAGAGCATATTCCGCTTGCTCGATAGTGATTTTTGCTAATTCTTTTTTCTTTATTGCTACTTTCCATTCGCTAAATGCTCGATTCAAGTCTCGATTAATTTCATTTTTTTGACTTTCGATAGTTTGTTTGTTTGCCAACAAATTTACCTTTGCCAAGCCAGTGCTAAATTCGCCTCTTTTACCGCTATAAATAGGAATACTAAGTTTCAATCCTAAGATACTATTTGGTCGCCAAGCTACCAAGTTTGGCTGGTATCCATTTCTCACACCCAAAGAGGCATTAGAAGAAAGCTGTGGCAATAGAATCATCTTTGAAATTTTCAGTTCTTGTTCCAAAATTTCATCTTTAGATTTTAGAAAATTAATGTCTGTATTTGAGATAATTGCTTCGTTATAAGCACTTTCAAAGTCAGACTTGGTGTAAGGGAAATTTAGGTCTAAGTCGTGTGAGACTATATTTTGGGCATCTGTTCCGATTAATGAACTTAGGAAAATTACTTGTTTTTCCAATTGCCCTTCCAAATCCGCTTGTCTGATTTCAGCATTTTTTATTCTCACTTGCACTTGCAAGGCATCGTATTCGAGAGCATCCCCATTTTTTACTCGATTATCAATTATTTTTCCATTTTCTTTAATTAACTCTACTTGTTCTTTTTGCACCACAATCGCCTTTTGTAAATAGGTAATTCCATAGAAAAGTTGAGTTACTTGATAAGCTAAATGATGTTTGAGTGCTTCCACTCCACCTTTTTGCTGTTGAATTTCCAAGATAATTTTTTTTGTATTTTCCTTGAATTTGCCCCAATCATAAATTACATAAGTTGCATTAACATTGGAGTTATAATTATTATGAGGTTGAAATTGGAGTTTTCGTATTTCGCCATTGATAGGGAAGGTAGCCTCCGCAATTGGGTCTAAGCGAACATAAGATAATTCGCCATTTACTTGTGGTTTGGTATTACTTTCTAGTATTTTTTTTCGATATTCAGTCGCATTGATTAGTTCTTCTTGCTCTTTTACTTTTGGAGAATAATCCAAAGCCTGTTTGATAAGTGTTGGTAATATTAATTCACTCTTTTGGGCAAATACCCATGTGTTGTTGAGCAATATTATGACAATAAATATTATTTTTCGTTTCATTTTTATCATTTTTAATGAAAATACTTCTTATTTGATAATTAGTGTGCTTCTTCGCTAGCTTTTGCCATAGCTGCGATATCTGCCGCAGATTTTTTGCGTCCTTTTAATAAAAAAACAAAAGGCAAAACACAAAGAAAGAAAATTGATACAATCCGGAAAGTATCCAAATATGCTAAATAATAGGCTTGGCGATCCAACATCAATTCCATTTGTTTGAATGCCTGACTAGTCGCTTGTACCACATCCCCCGAACGAGATAAAAATCCTGCCTTAATGGTATTAAATCTTTCTTGAAAAAGAGGATTGTTACTGGTATAATGTACAGAAAGATCAGTTCTGTGTTGGGCATGTTGTAGCGTTACATAGTTATTTGCCAAAGCAATACCAAAAGCCCCTCCTAATTGTCGAATCATGTTGGTAAGGGAAATCCCCGCTCCGAATTCATTGGGTTTCAAACCTGCTACGGAGGCATTAATGAGAGGTAATTGTAGCAAAACAGTACCTAAACCTCTCAAAACCTGAATCGGATAAAAATCCCATCTATCCATATCTGCTGTTGCTGTTCCGCTATAAAATCCGAAGAAAGAGAAAATTAAAATGCCAGCAACCACAAATGGAATTGGCGTAACTCCCTTCGACATTACTCTTCCTAAAATAGGAAATAGGGGCAAAATAGTCAAAGTTGGAAATAATAAGGATAAACCCGTTTCGTAAGGAGTAAAACCATTGATTCTTTGCACCATAATCGGATAAACAAATACCGATGTAAATAAACCTACTCCTGAAATCATTACAAAAATAGATGAAAAAGCAAAGTTTAGGTTTTTAAATACACGTAAATTAACTACGGGATGTTTGGTATTTAGTTCTCGTCCTATAAACCCAACGATGGACAAAATAGAGATTAAGGTAATGATAGAAATTTCTCTCGATTCGAACCAATCTTTAGATTCTCCTTTTTCTAAAACATATTGTAAAGAACCCACACCGATAATAAGTAAAATAATTCCTAAATAATCGATAGCCATTGATGATTTATGCTTTCCTTCATTTTCTTTGGTCGGAATATATAGAATCGTCAGGATACTCGCCAATACGCATATTGGCACATTGATGAAGAATATATCTCCCCAATTATAATTATCTACAATATATCCTCCTAAGCTTGGACCTAATGTAGGCCCGAGTACAATTCCCATCCCGAATAATCCTGATGCCATGCCTCTTTGTTTGCCAGGAAAAGCATCAAATAAAATCGATTGTGAAGTAGAAAGTAATGCTCCACCTCCAATTCCTTGTACAAATCTCCAAAGTACCAACTCCCATAAACTACCTGAATTTCCGCACAAGTAAGAAGCGATACCAAATAGTATCATTGAACCTAAATAATAGGTTTTTCTCCCAAAATACTCACCCAAAAAGCTTGTCAGAGGGATAATTATTACGTTTGCAATTGCATAAGAAGTAATAACCCAAGCAATGTCTTCAATGGTAGCACCTAATGAGCCTGCAATTTGATTTAATGCTACATTGACAATTGTAGTATCCAACAATTCCATCACGGATGCTGTAATAGTTGTTAGTACAATGGCAAAACGAGCTATACCCATGGGCTGCGATTCCTCAACAGCCTCTATCGCTTGATTTTTCATATTTATTTAATTTTTACCTCTACTTCCAAGCTCATCCCCGAACGAAGTTTGTCTTTTACTTCATTTAGTTGATCAATCGATATTTTAACAGGAATTTTTTGTGTCACTTTTACAAAATTGCCACTGGCATTATCTGGAGGAAGTAGTGAAAACTTAGCTCCCGTTGCCTCCGAAAATTCTAAAATTTTACCTGTTAATTTTAAATCTGGGTAAGCATCCATCGTAATATTTACAGTTTGCCCAACCGCCAATCGCTGTAATTGTGTTTCTTTGAAGTTCGCAATTACCCAATAGAGAGAGTCTTGGACAATTGTCGCAATGGTTTGTCCAGCTTGGATAAATTGACCAGGCTCAACACTTTTTCTGCCAATTTTTCCGCTTTCACCGGCAAAAATATCGTAATAGCCAATTTTGAGTTTTTGTTGTTCGATTTTTGCTTTTTGTACTTGCAATGCTGCTTCTGCCCGATGTAAAGCGGCACTTTGAATATCAACTCTAGATTTTGAAGCATTCAATTCTTGTCTTTGGGCATCGAGCTGAGCCTCGATGATATCCAAATTTGCTTTGCTGTCGTCTAATTGCTTTTTCGTAATAGCTTTGTCTGTATATAGCTTAGTGTCTCTTTCCAAGTCTTTTTGTGCTTTCTCTTTTCTCAATACAACTGATTTGATTGTGCTTTCTGCTGCGGATAGAGTCATTTTGGTATTTTTGATGCTTGCTTCGGCACTTTCTACTTCAGTCATCATTTGTTGATACATTGCTTGCATTTCTTCGAGTGCCAAAATTTGTTCTTTTTTATCGATGCTCACCAACAATTGTCCTTTTTTTACTGATTCAAAGTCTTTTAGATTAATAGTTTCTGCATAACCGCTCACCCTCGATACGATTGGTACATTATAGGTTTCTATTTGGGCGTTATCGGTTTTTTCAAAATGTTGGTTATACTCGTACTTTTTGTAGGCATAAATTGCTGCACTCAAAAGTATAATCAACAAGATAATTCTTGGAATGTAACTTTTAAAAGATTTTTTCTCCTGATTTTTCATAAAAAAGTGTATTTATTTTAAAAATTTGCTCGATTCTTATTTTAGAAGCACAAAGTAAACCAAGTTTACTAAATTAGTCAAGTATATTGACAATTATTAATTTTTGTTTAATTTTGTAGTGAGAATAAATCATAAATTGTCAATAACATGAATTCCGAACTTTTAACGACCGAAATACAAGTTTTTAAATCCAATAAAAGCCGTTTATTAGGGCGTTTATTGAACAAATCTTATCGATATATGAGAGATTTGGCAAGCGAATATTTGAGAGAAATGGGCTATGGGACACTTCGGGTCGGGCATATTGTTGCGTTGGTTAATATTGATTGGGAAGGGTCAAATATTAATTTTCTTGCTCAAGCTGCTGGTATGACGAAACAAGCCATGAGTAAAATTATCAAAGAATTACAATCAGAAGATTACTTGGTGGTTGAGAAAGATAAAAACGATGCTCGGGCTTTAATAGTTAAATATACCCCTAAAGGACTTCAAGCTCTTTCAGATTTGAATATTTGTATGAATCGGGTGAATAAGAGATTTGGAGAAATATTAGGCGAAGAAAGTTTTGAGCAATTAAAGAATATTCTGAATACTTTGGTAGAAGATTATGAAAATGAATATCTGCCAAATCAGCCGAATCATGTAACTTTGCAAAATAATCTATTGTTGGACAAATAATTGAAATAAATGAAAGAGATTTTAGGGCGTATTCATTGGAGGCATATAAAGCTTATTTTGATTACTTATGTACTATTGGTTGGGTTTTTGGTACTTTTTCAAAGGTTTATTTTATTACATCCAGAAAAATTAGCAAAAGATTATTTCATTGACCTTCCACAAAGTACCGAATATGATTTAATCGTTGATTCTAAAATTAAAATCAATGGATTAAGGTTTGCGACTCGTGATTCTGTTTCGAAAGGTGTTGTTTTGTGCTTCCACGGCAACTATGGCAATGTTTTAGAATATGCCAATTTAGCTGAGCAATTTAATAATTTAGGTTATGATTGCGTACTTTATGATTACAGAGGTTTTGGCAAAACACTAGGAAGATTAGATGAAAAAAATTATCTTTCAGACGCAAATCATGTTTTCAATAATCTTACTAGACGCTACGACCCCAATCAGATAATTTTATACGGAACAGGTTTCGGATGTGGTGCGGCTATAAAAGTTGCTTCTAGAAATGATGTAAAAATGCTTATTTTAGAGTCTCCTTACACCAATATTCCTGAATTATATACCAATATTTTGCCTATTTTTCCATTCAGTAAAGTTTCTGAATTTATTATTCCTGCCATCGATTGGTTTGATAAAATTCGTTGTCGGGTAGAAATTTTTCATGGTAAAGACAATAGATTCATTCCATTATCTCACAGTGAACAATTATTAGCCAAAGCAAAGAATCAAACAAAAAATAAACTTACTATAGTGGACGGTAGAAACCGCTTCGATGTGGAACAATCTGTGGAATATAAACAAAGAATTCAAGAAATTTTAAAATAATTAAGTAGCCGTGAATTAATGCTCACGATTTTTTTCACGGCTAATGTCTCTTTCCTTAATACTATCTCGCTTGTCGTATAGTTTTTTCCCTTTTGCAAGGGCTATGTCTAATTTTGCTAATCCAGCATCATTGATGAAAAGCCGAGTCGGAATAATTGTTAAGCCTTTGTCGGTCAATTTATTGGCTAATTTTTTTAATTCTTTTTTCTGAAGCAATAGTTTTCTGTCTCTCAAAGGCTCATGGTTATAATGAGTACCTTGCTCATACTTCGAGATATTTAGATTTTTAACAAAAAGCTCTTTACCTACAAAAAAGCAATAGGCATCAACCATATTGAATTTGTTTAGTCGAATAGATTTGATTTCTGTTCCTGTCAAGACCATTCCAGCAGAATATTTTTCTAAAAAGAAATATTCAAAACTTGCTTTTTTATTGACGACACTGATATTTTTAGAAACTTTTCCTAACATAATTTTTTTAATTCTAATTTTTATAAATCACTCCTCTCAAACTCACAAAAAAAATCCCTGCCTCAAATCTGTAGCAGGGATTCCGACTTACGTGCTTTCCTAATAATCCATATATAAACTCTATAAATTGGATTCAAACCAGACTGAAAATTTATTTATTCAGTTAAAATCGGACGTTGCGAGTCCCTTATGAACTGACAAAGTTAAATAAATTTTGAATAAAAAAAATAATATGACAATATTTATTTGAATGATTTATGATAATACAAAATGAAAAAATTATCTTGATATTGTACAAAAACTAAGCATAATATACATTTATAACTACCACTTTCATTTTTTTCAAAAGATTTTATAAAAATACTGCTTTAAATTTATTAGCTAAAAGCGTGCCAAAATTTATTCAACAGTTATCAAAATTCGGAAGGTAAATACTATACCAATTAATTATCGGCTGGGGAGGAACTTTTTTTCTTGATGTCGAAAAAAAATAGGGAGGAAAAAGCATTCCACCCTATTCCGTGTTCCCAAAAATAAATGATTTACTAATTGTGCTAACGCTAAAAAAGATCTCATTTGACACAAAATAAATAGATGGAAACGGATAAAAAAAATTTTTTCTATGAAATGCACTTTTTATCGACGAATGGTATTCTTTTTAAGAATTATGTACAAATATAGGCTTTTTTTGTTTTTTTTAAATTCATTTTAATCAATTTTTGAGTCTAGTTAAAATTTCTTATCTAATATTGTGAATCTATTTATTTTTTTGCTTGTTTTGAATTAGAATCATAATTTCACGAATGATTTGCATTCTCCAACGGTCAATTTTTAAAGTACTTTATTAAAGAAAAATTACAAAATTGCTTAATTCAAAAACATTTTCTACAGCACAACAGCAAGAATCTGCTGTTTTAGTCGGTCTAATTACTCAAAAACAAGATGCAGAAAAAACGAAAGAATATCTCGAAGAGCTAGAGTTTTTGGCTACTACTGCCGGCGTATCGACGAAAAAAGTATTCACACAACGGCTTGAAAGAGCTGATGTGAAAACATTTGTCGGAAAAGGTAAATTAGAAGAAATCAAAATATGGATTATAGAAAATCCAGTTGATAGTATTATATTCGATGATGATTTAACAGCCTCTCAAGTACGGAATTTAGAATCTATATTTAAAGATATCAAAATTTTAGATAGAAGTTTACTGATTTTGAATATCTTTTCGCAAAGAGCCAGAACTGACCAATCAAAAAAACAAGTTGAATTGGCTCAGTATCAATACTTGTTGCCACGACTTACAAGAATGTGGTCACACCTGAGTCGTCAAAAAGGAGGAATTGGGATGCGTGGGCCTGGAGAAAAAGAACTCGAAACAGACAAACGTATCGTCAAAGATAGAATTGCTCTTCTTAAAGAAAAGTTAGAAAAAATTGATAAACAAAGCTTTACACGAAGGAAAGAACGAAGTAGATTAGTTCGTGTAGCTCTTGTCGGTTATACGAACGTAGGTAAATCAACATTGATGCGTCGATTGGCTAAGACTGAAGTATTTGCCGAAAATAAACTATTCGCCACTATCGATTCGACTGTTCGGAAGGTTGTTTTAGGGAATATTCCATTTCTCTTGACAGACACTGTCGGGTTTATTCGAAAATTACCAACACAGCTTATCGAGTCGTTCAAATCGACATTAGATGAAATAAGGGAAGCAGATATTTTGGTTCATGTAGTGGATATTTCACACCCTTCATTTGAAGAACAAATCGAGGTTGTCAACACTACTTTAGCTGATATTAAAGCATCGGATAAGTCTGTTGTGCTGGTTTTCAATAAATTAGATCTTTTTCAGCCTGAAGGAGAAGAAAATCTTGATGAACATTTGGAAGAAATTACGGAGGAGGTTCTTCAGAGAAATCTCGAACAATTGAAAGCAAGCTATTTGAAAAAAAACACCGAGAACGTAGTGTTTATTTCAGCAGAAAAAAAAGAAAATTTGGCAGAACTTCGTGACATTCTAATCAACAAAATTCAAGAAAAACATTTCTTAATCTATCCAAATTGGGATCCTACCCAAAATCCTTTATATGATTGGCAAGGAACACAAGAAGACTTTAACTAAAACCAATGGCAAAAAACAAACACCATCATTTTTCATTTTATGATGAACTTAAAAATGAAATTTTAGCCTTTTTTTCAATTAATCTCCACGAATCGCACTCAATTCAGGATTTGTTGGCTCATTATGCGGTTAGGAACAAGGCTGAAAAAAAAATGTATGCAGAATTGGTGAATCAATTATTAGACGAAGGAAAAATTTTTGAAATCGAAAAGGGGCAATTTACTTTAGATGCTGAAAAACATGCTGTTGTCGGGCGACTTGATTTTGTGAATCCAAGATTCGGATTTGTAAGATACGATGATAATAAACCAGATATTTGGGTTAGTGCCGATGAGATGCGGGGAGCAATGGACGGAGATTTGGTCAAAGTCAGTGTTTTTGGTAACTTCTACAAAAGAGGTAATAATCCTGAGGGGTGTATTATAGAAATTATTGAAAGAGGTAAAAAAGAAATTGTCGGAAAAATAAATATTCTTAAGAATTTTGCTCTCGTTCGCCCTGAACACAAAAATCTCCATGAGGATTTTTTTATTCCTAAAGATAAAATCAATGGTGCTGAGAAAAACGACTTGGTGATTATTCGGATTATAGAATATCCCAAAAATAATAAACAGGGAATTGCAGAGGTTGTCGAAATTTTAGGAAAATCTGGTGACAATAATGCCCAAATGCACGCAATATTGGCTGAATTTGGATTGCCAAATAAGTTTGAAAGCATTATCGAAGAAGAAGCTGCTGCTATTTCGGAGAAAATTTCGGATGAAGAAATAGCCAAAAGACGAGATTTTCGACAAATACTTACTTTTACCATTGACCCACATGATGCCAAAGACTTTGATGATGCCATTAGCTTTAAGATTTTAGCAAATGGTAATTATGAAATTGGAGTCCATATCGCAGATGTGACACATTATGTAAACCCCAACTCTAAGCTTGAGGAGGAAGCTTATAAAAGAGCAACATCTGTTTATTTGGTTGATAGAACTATTCCGATGTTGCCCGAAAAATTATCCAATAATCTTTGCTCCCTACGTCCAAACGAAGATAAGCTAACCTTTTCGGCTGTATTTGAGATGAGTCATAAAGGCGACATAATCCAAGAATGGTTTGGTCGGACAATTATACATTCGGATAAAAGATTTACTTACGAAGAAGCACAAGATATTCTTGAGAGTACAGAAGGGGATGTTTTGGATGAAAACCAAGATGAAATCTTAGCAAAATATCAACTCCCGTTACATACACTGAACCATCTTGCGAAAATATTAAAGAAAGAACGTTTCAAAAACGGTGCAATCAATTTTGAAACCTCTGAAGTTAAATTTAAGCTTGACGAAAATGGGAAGCCTTTAGGAGTAGTTTTGAAAATTCGAAAGGATGCCCACAAATTGATTGAAGAATTTATGCTTTTGGCGAATAAAAAAGTTGCCGAATTTGTCTTTAAAAAAGCGAAAGATAGCATAATGATCTATCGGGTACACGAACCGCCAAATCCTGAAAAAGTACAAAATTTTGCTACCTTTGTGGCTCGTTTTGGCTATAAATTAAACCTTGATGATGAAAAAAGACTTTCTGATTCGATGAATAGCATGATGGCGGATGTAGAAGGCAAACCACTTCAAAATGTCTTGGAACAATTGGCAGTACGCACCATGTCTAAAGCAAAATATACGACAGAAGCATTGGGGCATTTTGGCTTGGCATTTGCACATTACAGCCACTTTACCTCTCCAATTCGACGATACCCAGATATGATGGCACATAGATTATTGGAGCATTATTTATCCAAAAATAGTCAAAAAATTTCTAAAGAAGAGTTTGAAAATAAATGCAAACATGCTTCCGAGAGAGAAAAATTAGCTGCAGATGCCGAAAGAGCGTCCATAAAATACAAGCAAGTTGAATTTATGGGACTTCAAGACAAAAAACAAATTTTTGAAGGAGTTGTGACTGGTGTAACTGACTTTGGTGTATTTGTGGAGATTACCGAAACTTCTTGCGAAGGCATGGTTAGATTAGCTGATTTGAAAGACGACTATTATGAACTCGACAAAGCTAATTACAGAGTTATTGGCAGACGTGGCGGAAGAGTTATTAACTTCGGAGATTTAGTAAAAGTTCGGGTAATCGGAACAGACTTAGAACGAAGAAGTATGGATTTTGAATTAATGGAATTATCTCAAAAGAAATTACCTCAAGCTAGAAGCAAAAACACGAAGCGAAAAACAAAAATAAAAGGAGATAAAAAAACAAAAAGAAAATCGAAATAAAAATTATTGTCTTATTTTGTCAATAAATTGTATTATTCCTATTAACAATTTGATAATCAAGCTATTATCAAATAAATAAAAGGATATTCGATTTATTTTTCATACTTTTGCGGTTCATTTCAAGAATACATTAACAAAATCAAATATTTATTCAGCCAAATCTAAAAAATGGCTGTACAAAACGAAATTAACAGTTTTCATTTCATGCAAAATAATATCAGAAACATTGCCATTATTGCTCACGTTGACCACGGCAAAACTACCCTAGTAGATAAAATCATTCATGCTTCTAAAATTTTCAGAGATAATCAAGAGTTTGGAGAATTAATCTTAGATAATAACGACTTAGAGCGTGAACGTGGTATTACGATTGTTTCTAAAAATGTATCTGTGAGATACAATGGTACAAAAATTAATATTATCGATACTCCAGGTCACTCTGATTTCGGAGGGGAAGTAGAACGTGTATTGAAATTGGCAGATGGAGTGATTCTATTGGTCGATGCTTTCGAAGGACCAATGCCTCAGACACGATTTGTATTAGGAAAAGCTTTACAATTAGGCTTAAAACCTATTGTGGTTGTAAATAAAGTAGATAAAGAAAACTGTCGCCCAGAAGAAGTACACGAGCAAGTTTTCGACTTAATGTTCAATTTGGAGGCAACCGAAGACCAATTAGATTTTCCTTGCCTTTATGGCTCATCGAAGCAAGGCTGGATGAATACAGATTGGAAAACACCAAACACAGATATCACGCCATTATTAGATGCAATTATTGAGCATATTCCTGCTTCAAAAGTAGTAGAAGGTACTCCTCAAATGCAAATTACATCATTGGATTATTCTTCTTTTGTTGGTCGAATCGCTATTGGTCGTGTAGCAAGAGGTACTTTGAAAGAAGGTATGCAAATTGCTTTGTGTAAAGCAGACGGAAGTATCAAGCGTAACAAAATCAAGGAGTTACAAGTTTTTGAAGGCTTAGGAAAAGTAAAAGTATCAGAAGTAAGTTCGGGAGAAATTTGTGCTGTTACGGGAATTGAAGACTTTGAAATCGGCGATACGCTTGCGGACATGGAAAATCCAGAGCCTCTACCTCGTATTTCGATTGATGAACCGACAATGAACATGTTGTTCACAATCAATAACTCTCCATTTTTTGGGAAAGAAGGTAAATTCGTTACCTCTCGACATGTACGTGATAGGTTAATCAAAGAAACAGAGAAAAACTTAGCATTGAGAGTACAATCGGGAGATACTGAAGATAAATTTGTGGTTTTTGGAAGAGGTATTCTTCATTTATCTGTATTAATCGAAACAATGCGTCGTGAAGGTTATGAATTACAAGTTGGGCAACCACAAGTATTATACAAAGAAGGGGAGAATGGTGAAAGATTAGAGCCTATCGAAACATTAGTAGTGGATGTTCCTGAAGAAACTGCAGGAAAAGTAATCGAATTGGCAACACAAAGAAAAGGCGAACTTTTGATTATGGAGCCGAAAGGTGACTTACAACATTTAGAGTTTAATATTCCTTCTCGTGGGTTGATTGGTTTACGTTCAAGTGTACTGACTGCAACTTTCGGAGAGGCTATTATGAACCACCGATTTAAAGCTTACGAACCATTCAAAGGACCAATTCCAGGTAGAATAAACGGTTCAATCATAGCAAGTGGAAATGGACCAGCAACTCCATACTCGATTGATAAATTACAAGATAGAGGGGTATTCTTCATCGATCCAGGCGAGGAGGTATATATGGGAATGGTAATCGGCGAGCATAACAGACAGAACGATATCGTTGTGAATGTTCAAACTGCGAAGCAATTGACTAACATGAGAGCGTCCGGGTCCGATGCAAACGTGAAAATTGCCCCAAAATTGAATTTCTCTTTAGAAGATGCGATGGAATACATCCAAAAAGATGAGTATTTAGAAATTACTCCGAAATCAATACGTATGCGTAAGATTTATTTGGATGAAAATGACCGTAAACGTGCGGAAAGCAAAAATGCTTTTGCAGGTGCATAAATCAAACTATAGTTTTTGATTTTATTCCGAATTAATTCATTTTTATATAAAAATCGATATCGAAAATTGCTCGGTATCGATTTTTTATTTGATGAGAATTGCTTTGGAAGATGTGTTCAACCACCGCTCACAGGCGGTATCAGCACGATTTCGTCATTTTCTTTTAATAATAAATTATCTTCAGCATATTCAGAATTGACGGCAATTCGTAGCGATTTTAGGGTGGAAAATGCAGGAAAAAGTGCTCCTAGTTGCTGTTTGACAGTGGCGGTAGTAGCGTCATTTTCGGTTTCTAAAGTATATTCAAAAGTACCGATAATGTCTTTCGTAATACCAAAACACAATATTTTTAATTTCATTTTTTATACTATTTTTGTGAGATAAGTTTTAAATAAATATGCGAAATTAATAGAATTTATATAAAAAACCTTAGGTAAAAAATCCATTCAAAAAAATAGTTGTTATTTTGCATACTTTCAATCTAAATAATCCATGATAAAATTTGAAAATGTATCAATTCAAAAAGGGGATAGACTTGTACTTCAAGATATCAATTTTGAGTTATTGAATAGTGAAAGTTTGGCAATAATAGGTGGGAATGGTTCAGGTAAAAGTACTTTCTTGGAGGCTATTGCAGGGAAAATATTTCCTTACCGAGGGTTTATCAATAAACCTCAAAGCCACGAGATAGAGTTTGTTGCGAAGGATTACAGCTTTAATCGAATTGTTCAGGCAGCGACACAATATTATCAGCAAAGATTCAATTCTATGGATGCCGAAATTGCTCCAACGGTACGTGAAATATTACAAAATCAAATCAAGCCAATTGGTACATTCGATTTGAAATCGGTTGATTTACCTGAAATTCCTTATACGGAAGAAGAATTAGAAGAAAAGTCAGTCTTATTGAAAATTAATCATCTTTTAGATAGAAAGATAGTTACTTTATCTAATGGAGAAACTCGGCGTACATTATTAACTCTTTCTTTATTAAAAAATCCTAAAATTTTAATTTTGGATAACCCATTTGTAGGATTGGATATAGAGAGCCGCAAAATCCTTCATGAGGTATTGGTAACTATTCAAAAGAAAGGTGTACAATTGATAATTGTCTGCCCTTTTTCTGAAATCCCAGCCTTTATTGATAAAATAGTTTTATTGAAAGATGGGAAAATTCAAAAGTTATCCACACAAAAAGAAGATTTCCACAATCTTATCCACAATAACAAGCCAAAGGTAAACACGCTTATTTTAGAAAAAATTAAAATATTGCCTCAAGACAAAACCTTTGAATATGCCGTTAGGATGCGTGATGTAAAGGTGAGTTATCATGGGACAAATGTCGTGGAGAATATTAATTGGGCTGTAAAACGGGATGAAAAATGGGCATTATTAGGTAGAAATGGTTCTGGAAAAAGTACAATTTTGAGTCTTATCACGGGAGATAATCCACAGGCATACCAAAACGACTATGATTTGTTCGATAGAAAAAGAGGTAGTGGAGAAAGTATTTGGGATATCAAGAAAAAAATTGGTTTTGTATCTCCAGAGCTTCATTTATATTTCAATAGAAATACTGAAGTGTGGAAAACCGTGGCATCTGGTTTATTTGATTCAGCTGGGTTATTTAAGAAATTAACAGAAACAGAGAGAAATCTTACTGATGATTACTTAGAATTATTACATTTATCACATCTTTCAGAAAGAAAGCTATATCAATTATCCACAGGCGAGCAACGACTTGTATTTTTAGCAAGAGCCTTAGTGAAAAACCCGCCTTTACTATTGTTGGATGAGCCTTGCCAAGGTTTGGATTATGAAAATATGGTATTTTTTAGAGATGTGGTAGATGAACTATCAGTAAGTCTCCAGAAGACATTAATATATGTGAGTCATTATAGTGAAGAAATTCCTTCATGCGTGAATCAGCAATTAATTTTAGACAAGAAATAAAATACTGATTATCAAACGATTATTTTCTATTTTTTCTAAAAACTATAAGAAAAATCATAAAATATTTTAGCCTAAAGATATTGTAATTCGACAATAAATAAGTAATTTTGCACTCATTTTTGTTGAAACAATCATTTTTTAATCATTTTTCAGTTCGTTTAGCCCATCGAGCTGATGTATTCAGGGCTCAAAAACATATATTATGGCAGCACAAATTGCAGATTTTGACTGGGATAAGGTCACCAAGAAAGGAATTGGCGGAGGCTATTCAGAAGCCGAGAAGGCAGCATTAGAGGCACTTTACAGCGAAACACTTAACAAAGTAGCTGAAAAGGACGTGGTAACAGCAACGGTTGTAGGGATTACTGACCGTGAAGTATTATTAAATATCGGTTTTAAGTCGGACGGTTTAGTTTCGATTTCTGAATTCCGTGACCTTCCAAACTTGGCAGTAGGTGACTCAGTGGAGGTTTTCATTGAGAAACAAGAAGATGCAATGGGTCAATTGGTTATCTCTCGTAAAAAAGCAAGAGTATTAACTGCTTGGAGCAACATCGAAAAATCATTTACTGAAGATGCAATCATTGATGCTTTAGTAAAACGCCGTACAAAAGGTGGTTTAATTGTTGATATTTATGGAATAGAAGCTTTCTTGCCAGGTTCTCAAATTGACGTTAAGCCAATTCGTGACTTTGATATTTTCGTAGGAAAGAAAATGGAAGTTAAGGTGGTTAAAATTAACCATACAAACGATAACGTTGTTGTTTCACACAAAATTCTTATCGAGAAAGATCTTGAAACACAACGTCAGGTTATCCTTACTAATCTTGAAAAAGGTCAAGTGTTGGAGGGTGTTGTTAAGAATATCACTAACTTCGGGGTGTTTATCGACCTTGGTGGCGTAGATGGATTACTACACATTACTGATATTTCTTGGGGACGTATCAATCATCCGAACGAGTTATTGAAATTAGATCAAAGAATCAAAGTTGTTGTATTGGATTTTGATGAAGATAAGAAGCGTATCTCATTAGGTATGAAGCAATTAGAAGCTCATCCTTGGGATTCATTGGCAGCAGAATTATCTGTTGGTTCAAGAGTGAAAGGCAAAATCGTAAATATTGCGGATTATGGTGCATTCTTGGAATTGAAACCTGGTGTAGAAGGTTTGATTCACGTTTCGGAAATGTCATGGTCTCAACACTTACGTAACCCTTCAGATTTCTTGAAAATTGGAGATGAAATCGAAGCAGTTGTATTGACTCTTGATCGTGAAGAGCGTAAAATGTCATTGGGTATCAAACAATTGACTGAAGACCCTTGGACTAAGCAAGATTTGATTAACAAGTATGCTGTTAATACAAAACATACAGGTACAGTACGTAATATGACTAACTTTGGTATTTTCTTAGAATTAGAAGAAGGTATCGATGGATTAGTTCACGTGTCTGACTTATCATGGACTAAGAAAATCAAGCATCCTTCTGACTTCGTGAAAGTAGGAGAGCCTTTAGAAGTGATGGTATTAGAATTGGATGGCGAGAATCGTCGTTTGGCTCTTAGCCACAAGCATTTAGAGGAAAATCCTTGGGATACATTTGAGCATATCTTTACAGTTGGTTCAAACCAAGAATGTACAATTATCTCTAAAAACGACAAACAAGCAACTTTGGAGCTTCCTTATGGAATTGAAGGGTATGCCTTGTTGAAGCATTTAGCAAAAGCTGATGGTTCGGTAGCTGAAGTTGGAGAGAAATTAAGCTTCCAAGTATTGGAATTCCACAAAGAAGAGAAGAAAATAATGCTTTCTCACTCGAAAACTTGGGAAGCTCCAAAAGAAGAAGAGAAAAAAGAATCAAAGAAAAAATCAGGTAAAGACGCAGCTTCAACAGCAAACAATGAAGAGAAATCTACTTTGGGCGACTTGAAAGCACTTTCAGAATTGAAAGATGCTATGGTAGAAGGAGAGAAGAAGAAACTTTCTAAGAAGAAAGAAGCTTCTTCAGACGACTCTGCTGAAGCTTAATATTAATATTTATTAATAGATTCCAAAAAGCACTTCGGAGAATTCCGAGGTGCTTTTTTATAATGATAAGGTCTCAATTAATGTGAAAAATGACACATTCCTCTTTTACTCCAACAAAAAGGGCATTATCATAAGAATTATCTAAAAAAAATACAAAAAACTATATTGCAAATTTTGCTTTTAATAAGTTGTTTGTCTAATTTTGCATGCTGAAATGCGTAATTAACTTATCCGTATTCAGATCTTAATTATAAAATTCTCAATAAATGGCAAATATCGGTAAAGTCTCTCAGATTATCGGACCCGTAGTGGACGTGAGTTTTGAAGGAGAAGGTTCACAAATCCCTCCAATTCTCGATGCCTTGTCTGTAACAAAGGCAAATGGTCAAAAAGTAATTCTTGAAGTTCAACAACACCTTGGCGAAGACAGAGTTCGTGCCATCGCAATGGACGGAACTGAAGGTTTACAACGTGGAATGGATGTTCTTCACTTAGGAACTCCTATCACAATGCCTACGGGCGAAGAAATCAAAGGACGCTTATTCAACGTTGTTGGAGAAGCTATTGATGGTTTAGGTGAAGTGACTACCAAAGGTATGTCTATCCACCGTGCCGCTCCTAAGTTTGAAGACTTAGCAACTGCAACTGAGGTATTATTCACCGGAATTAAAGTAATTGACTTATTAGCACCTTATGTAAAAGGTGGAAAAATTGGTCTTTTCGGTGGTGCGGGTGTTGGTAAAACCGTATTGATTCAGGAATTGATTAATAATATCGCCAAAGCATATTCAGGCCTTTCGGTATTCGCTGGTGTAGGTGAGCGTACTCGTGAAGGAAATGACTTACTTCGTGAGATGATTGAATCGGGTATCGTAAAATACGGTGATAAATTCAAGCACTCTATGGAAGAAGGTGGCTGGGATTTAAGTGTAGTGGATAGAGAAGCTTTGAAAGAATCTCAAGCAACATTTATTTTTGGTCAAATGAATGAGCCTCCAGGTGCAAGAGCAAGAGTTGCCCTTTCTGGATTGACTGTGGCAGAACACTTCCGTGATGGAGATGGTGAAGGAAAAGGACGTGATATCTTGTTCTTTATCGATAATATCTTCCGTTTTACGCAGGCGGGTTCTGAGGTATCAGCCTTATTAGGTCGTATGCCTTCTGCTGTGGGTTACCAACCGACTTTGGCAACTGAAATGGGTGCGATGCAAGAGCGTATTGCTTCAACAAAGAGAGGTTCGATTACATCAGTTCAAGCGGTATATGTACCTGCCGATGACTTAACTGACCCTGCTCCTGCAACTACTTTCGCTCACTTGGATGCAACCACTGTATTGAGCCGTAAAATCGCTGAGTTAGGAATTTATCCTGCGGTAGATCCTCTTGATTCATCTTCAAGAATTTTGACTGCTGAAATCTTAGGTGACGCTCATTACAATACTGCTCAAAGAGTAAAAAATATCTTACAACGTTATAAAGAGCTTCAAGATATTATTGCAATTCTTGGTATGGAAGAGCTTTCTGAAGAGGATAAGTTGACTGTATCTCGTGCAAGACGTGTGCAACGTTTCTTATCTCAACCTTTCTTCGTAGCTGAGCAATTTACTGGATTAAAAGGTGTATTGGTAGATATTAATGATACTATCAAAGGTTTTAACCAAATCATTGATGGAGAGTTTGATCATTTGCCAGAAGCTGCTTTTAACCTAGTTGGTACAATTGAGGATGCAGTTGTCAAAGGAGAAAGATTAATCGCAGAGGCATCGAAATAATATTAATAATGAGTCTTGGAATTTATACCGTATTAAAATTCGGTATTCGATACTCTGAACAATCTAAGATATGAATTTAGAAATTATTACTCCCGATAAAAAAGTATATGAAGGTGTAGTTGATTCGGTTATTTTACCTGGAACAAATGGTGGTTTTCAAGTTTTGAAAGACCACGCACCAATTGTCAGTACTTTGGCTAAAGGCTCTTTGATTGTTGAAATCAAAGGAAAAAAAGAGAGTTTCTTGGTTGACGGTGGTGTTGTTGAGGTTGCCAAAAATAAAGTTTTGGTTTTGGCGGAATCTGTAGCATAAGAATATTTCAACTTAAGTTCATCGTTTTTATTCAAAAGGGGCATATCTATATGTCCCTTTTGGCTTTTTAAGAAATTCAATATACATTTACCAAAATTTAGTCGCCATATAACCAACGATTTTAGGCACTTATTCGATTAAATGTGTGTTCTTTTGCAAAAGCTTAAATCATCTATATGCTGATTGATAACCACGGACGACCTATCAACTATCTGAGACTTGCCGTAACCGACAGGTGTAATTTACGTTGTTTTTATTGTATGCCTCAAGAAGGAATTCAATTTCTTCCTAAACCACATTTGCTCTCTTACGAAGAAATGTTGCGGGTTTGTACTATTTTTGGTGAATTAGGTATTTCTAAAGTCAGAATTACAGGCGGAGAGCCATTTGTGAGGAAAGATATTTTACCTTTCATTAGAAAAATCAGTGAAATTGAGCAAATTAACAAAATAAATCTAACTACAAATGGTGTTTTGACAGCCCCCTTTGTGCCAGAATTAAAACAATTAGGGATTCACTCAGTCAATCTTAGTTTAGATACACTGAATAAAAATAAATTTCATGAAATCACTCGTAGAGATGAATTTGATTTAGTTTGGAAAACTTTTGAGTCTTTATTGGCACATGAAATACCCGTAAAGATTAATATGGTGGTAATGGCAAATAAAAATATTGAAGATATATTACCGATGGTCGCTCTTACAAAAGACATTGATGTAGCTGTTCGGTTTATAGAGGAAATGCCTTTCAATGGTGAAGGAAGGAGAAATGATGAAAGTTCGCAATGGCATTTTCCGAAAATATTAAGCTATATCCAAAGTGTCTATCCTGATATTGAGAAAATGGCGGATGAGGCTAATTCTACCTCATACAACTATAAAATACCGGGATTTAAGGGTAGTGTTGGAATAATTGCAGCATATAGCCGAACATTTTGTGGCACCTGTAACCGCATCAGACTGACTCCTACTGGAGGATTCAGAACTTGCTTATACGGTGATGAAGTATTGAATATAAGGGATTTGATGCGAGCAGGAAACGATAATGAGGCTATCAAAGACCAAATTATTTCTGTTATTTCTAAAAGAGCTAAAAATGGATTTGAAGCAGAGTTGAATCGTAGTGGACAAATTAACGAATCTATGACCACTATTGGTGGATAAGTCATTAAAAAAGAATATTTTAAAATTATAATAAATCAAATTGAATATGTTAAAAGCAGAAATGATTACCGACAAAGGTACAATGATTATCGAGTTCTATGAGCAAGACGCCCCTATTACTGTCGATAATTTCGTCAAATTATCAAAACAAGGATTTTATGATGGCTTAACTTTTCATCGGGTAATCCCTAATTTTGTGGTTCAAGGTGGTGACCCTGATGGTACAGGAGCTGGTGGGCCAGGTTATTCAATTCCATGTGAGTTGAAAGGAAATAATCAATATCACGATAAAGGTGTACTCTCGATGGCACACAGAGGGCCGAATACAGGTGGCTCTCAGTTCTTTATTTGTCATAACAGAACCAATACACAACATCTTGATAGAAAGCATACTTGTTTTGGAAAGGACATAGAAGGAATAGATGTAGTAGATGCAATCAGACAAGGTGATAAAATACAGAAAATAAATATTTTAGAGCAAGAGGCCTAAAATTTAATAAACCGCCCTCATTGATTAGTGATTTGAGGATAGGGGATGTTTACAAATATTTTTCTAATACGAACATTTAGTTACTCAGCTTAAATGTTCGTATTTATTTACGAAATAAGAGAGTATTAAGCGTAAGTTCAAGACAAATTCTGTAAAAAAATAGAGAATAAACAGATAAATCTCACAAAAAAATAACTTTAGCCTTCAAAATTGAGTAAATAATGAATCTACTTCGATATCGTAAATTTGTGTAAGACTCATTTAACGAAATAAAATCTGTACCTTCTCCAGCTTATGAAGTCCACCATTTTTCATTATATTGCAGTGGAATTAAAGTTTTCAATAAAAAAGCTGATAATTCGAGCATATTAAATTTTAGATTGTTGATAATTATAAATAAATCATGATAAATTCATTGATTAATCGCCATAAAGTAGTGGTGATTTGTCTTTTGGCTGGAATTTTTTATTTTCCTTTTTTGGGAAATGTACATTTATTTGATTGGGATGAAATTAATTTTGCGGAATCTGCTCGTGAGATGATTCTTACAGGTAATTACAGCCGTGTTCAAATAGATTTTAGACCTTTTTGGGAAAAACCACCCCTATTTTTTTGGATGCAATCGCTATCTATGCATATTCTTGGTATTAACGATTTTGCTGCTCGTTTCCCTAATGCTGTTATTGGTTTGGCTACACTGCTTACCTTATTTTTTATCGGAAAAAAACTAAAAAACGATACTTTTGGCTTACTTTGGGCATTGGTTTATTTGGGTGCTTTCACGCCTCATTTATATTTTAAATCGGGCATTATTGACCCTACTTTCAATTTGTTTATTTTCCTAGGTATTTATTTTAGTTTTCAAGCAAACCAATCGAATAAAACGTCTGAAATACTATTGTCAGGAATATTTATTGGTTTATCAATTTTAACTAAGGGCCCCGTCGGTGGATTAATTTGGGGCTTGACAATTTTCTTCTTTTTTGCCATTTATAAAAAATTTAAGACCTTTTTGTCTATTCGGCAAATACTCGTTTTTTTCATGGCTTGCCTGGTCGTTTCGTCCATTTGGTTTGCAAATGAATTGATTAAAAATGGATTTTGGTTCATCAATGAGTTTATTACTTACCAAATCCGTTTGTTCAGTACGCCTGATGCTGGGCATGGACAACCATTTTATTATCATTTTGTGGTTGTTTTGTTGGGATGTTTTCCGATGTCTATTTTTGCCATTCGGGGCTTACTGTTGAAGCCAGTCGATGAAAAAGACTCTTTAGATTTGCTGATGCCTTGGATGAAAACTACTTTTTGGGTTGTAATGATTCTTTTTAGTATTGTTACTACTAAGATTGTTCATTATTCCTCGATGGCGTATTTTCCGGTTTCTTTTTTTGCTAGTAAATTTTTATATGATTGGCTTTGTGAGAAAGCCATTTGGAGTAAATGGACGAGTATTGGATTGCTCTCAGTGGGATTTATTTTGTCGTTTGTACTATCAGCCGTGCCGTGGGTTGGAATGAATAGCGAATGGTTGATACCATTCATTAAAGATAAATTTGCTGCTAAAAACCTTCAAGCTCCAGTCGAATGGAGTGGTTTGGAGATGCTAATAGGATTGGCATATTTTGTCATAATTATTTATCTATTAGTTAAATTCATATCAAAAAATGAACAAAAGACACTTTTTCGCTGGTATTTTATACAATATTTAACTATTTCAACGGCTTGCTGTCTTTTCCTTTACGGCTGGATTGTAGTACCTAAAATTGAGCGTTATACACAAGGGGCTGCAATAGATTTTTATGAATCGAAACGTGGTCAGGAGGTGTACGTACACGTATTAGGCTTTAAAAGCTATGCTCATCTGTATTATTTTAGAAAACCTTTATCTAAAAATACCAACTTTGCTACCAATGAAGCTTATGAAGATTGGTTATTGAATGGAAAAGTAGATAAGCCTGTGTTTTTCGTCACTAAAATAGATAGATACGAGGATTATAAATATCTTCCGCAATTAGAATTTATCAAAGAAGAAAATGGATTTGTGTTTTTGAAAAGAAAATAAATAGCGTAAATTGCTTTTAGTAGGTCGAATCCAGTTTATAGAAAAATTTAATTTTCATTAAAATAAATAATCAATTGAGCCTTTTATTAGTCATTGATGTCGGAAATACCGATTCGGTATTTGGGATTTACGAAGGGGATACACTTCTTAAAAACTTTCGGATTAAATCATTGAAAGACGAAAACTATGTTTACTTTGAATATCGTTTTCGTCAATATTTTCTCGAACATGGTTTGCCTTACAATGATTTTTATCAAGTGGTATTGAGTAGTGTTGTGCCGGTTTTAACGCCAATTTTTAGGCAATTGATTAAAACCTTATTCAATCTCGAGCCAATTATTGTTGATGCCACGGTATTTCCATCAATTGAGGTTTCGATTGATAATCCTTATGAAATAGGAAGTGATTTGGTTGCCAATGCTGTAGCGGCATATACAAAATATAAAAGAAATTGTGTTGTTGTTGATTTCGGTACGGCTTTGACCTTTACTGTAGTTTCTGAGGAAGGAAAAATATTGGGTGTTTCTATTGCACCTGGACTGAAAACTGCGGTAAAAGCATTATTTTCGAATACTGCACAGCTTCCAGAAGTACCTTTAGAGCTTCCATTATCTGTTTTAGGGAAAAACTCAGTTCACGCCATCCGCTCAGGAATTTTATGGGGTTATGAGGGTCTAGTGAAAAATATGATCCATAAAATTAGGGCAGAGTTAGGTGGAGATTGTATTGCGATTGCTACCGGAGGATTATCGTCAATTATTTCGACTTTGAATGGGGAGTTTGTGGAAGTTAATCGGGAGTTAACACTCGAAGGTCTTAGAATTATTGGAGAATACCATCAACTTAAATCAAATTTATAATCAAAAATCAAAAGATGAAACTCGATAAACAAGCTATAAAAATATTTATACAAAATGCACTTGCAGAGGATATTGGAGATGGCGATCATACTTCTTTATCCACTATTCCCGAAAATGCGATAGGTAAGGCAAAATTATTGGTGAAGGATGATGGAATTTTAGCAGGTGTGGAGCTGGCACAAATGATTTTTGAGGTAGTGGATACAAAGCTCGTGATGCAAAAATTAATAAATGATGGTGATTCCATAAAAAAAGGAGATATTGCTTTTTATGTTGAAGGGCCAGACCGTTCTATCCTGACAGCAGAGCGTTTGGTGTTGAATTGTATGCAACGCATGAGTGGTATAGCCACTACTACTTTTGGTATTGTTGAGTCATTGAAAGGTACACATACCAAAGTTTTGGATACTCGAAAAACAACTCCAGGATTTCGTATGTTGGAAAAATGGGCAGTTCAAATTGGAGGAGGGACAAACCATCGATTTGGCTTATTTGACATGATTTTAATAAAGGATAATCATGTAGATTATGCTGGAGGAATAAAAAATGCTTTGAATGCGGCAAAGGATTATCTAAAAAAGCAGCAAAAGTCATTACCAATCGAAATAGAAGTTCGGAATTTAAGTGAACTTTCAGAAGTTCTTGAATTAGGGGGTGTGGTACGAATTATGCTAGATAACTTTTCTTATGATGCTATTCGGGAAGCCATTAAGTTGGTGGACGGTAGATTTCCGCTTGAAGCTTCAGGAAACATAACTCCACAAAATGCAAGAAATTATGCAGATTGTGGAGTAGATTATATCTCAATGGGCTATTTGACTCATTCTGCCAAAAGTTTAGATTTGAGCTTAAAGGCTGTAAAGTAAATAGGCGAGGTTAGACCTTTAATATAATTTTCTTTTTGTCTAAAATTAATAAAATAATGTACCAAATCAGAAGATAGACCAATGCTCCAACAAGAGAAGCTATCTTCTGATTTTCAAAATTCGGACTGATTCCTTGTGAATATAGGAAATCAATCAATCCTATGGATTCAGAATTATACGAAATCTGAATCATGTTAAATGCCCGTGGAATTATACCAGATGCGTAAAATACCAACATTGGATTTACGCCAAAAATAACAAATGCTTTTGTGAACTGAGTGAATAGCAAAATCTCGGTTAGATAATAGATAAATGCCAAAACTAATAATGCCAAACCTGCAGCCAAACAAACATACGAGCTTGTCCATAAAGCTTTATTAATAGGAAAAAATTCGTTCCAAACTAACCCAATGCACAAAGAAAGAATTCCTGCTGAAAGCATGATGTAAAGCTTTTTTTGAGCTACAGAATTGCTTAAAAATAACTTTCCTGTAAAAACACCCGCTAATCCTGTGGCAATGGCGGGGATGGTACTTAAAATACCTTCAGGGTCCCAAGTTTTAGACACTGCCCATAAATGACCTTCTAATAAATAGTTATCTAGCCAAGCTGCTAAATTTTGTCCTTTTTCGTATGATGCTATACCAATTCCTGGAACAGGGATGAGGGACATTAAGAGCCAATATCCTATTAAAGTAAGAAAAATGACAAAAATTTGAAATTTAGTTGAGGTATAAGTGTATAATATTGAAATTATAAAATATACCAAAGCAATGCGTTGCAAAACTCCAGGAATTCTGACCAAAGCAAAGTCTGCAAATCCTCCAAAAGCCAGAACTATCATTATTCCAAATAAAGAGACTGCTACCCAAAGCTGTTTTTTTGCCTCATATTTTCCTAATAAAAGTACAGCAATTACTATGGAAATGAAGGTTCTAAAGATCATCAAAGGAATTCCATCAAGACTGCCTAAATGAATTTTCGAGTAAAAGTTTAGAAATAAACCCAATAGAAAAATTCGTAACGTTCGGGTAATTATTTTTTGTAAAGTATGCTCATTTCTCTGGGTTATGTCTGGCATTGAGAAAACAGTTGATAAACCTACAATAAAAAGAAAAAATGGGAATACTAAATCTGTTGGAGTCCAGCCATGCCACTCGGCGTGTTCTAAAGGGGGGTAAATATTCCCCCAATCTCCAGGATTATTTACAATAGTCATAAACATCATTGTCAGACCACGAAAGACATCGGGAGCTAAAAATCGTTTTTTCATTTAATAAAGATGGTTTGTCGAATAGTTGAAATTAAAGATATTCAATTTTAGGTAAACTTACCAAAACTTAGACAATTAAGCATAATAAATTGAAAAAACAACTGCAGAAATCATTCTCTCATTTAATTAGACCTGAAATCCACATAATTATGATTATATTTGTTCTTGGTTAGTAATTTAAAAAGAATTAAACTTTCCATATAATATATCAACCCCATAAACGTTAGTCCATCAACCCGAAATAGCCTAAAAGGTGGGTGAATTTTTAACAGGAAACACATGAAAAAGCATCATTTTTTTAGTCTTTTGAGCATTTTTTTCCTTTCTTTGACGCAGTCATTCGCTAATAAAAGTGTCATTTTATTTGATGAAGAAAACATTCAATCTCCTGGATATTCTGTTGGCGACCAAGTGAGTGATTTTAAGTTGAAGAACATCGACGGTAAAATCCTCTCATTAAGTGATTATACCAATGCAAAGGCAGTTATGCTGGTTTTTACTTCTAATCATTGTCCATTTTCTAAATCTTATGAAGATAGAATTATTGCATTGTATAGAAAGTATGCCACTTCAAGTGTTCAGATTATTGCCATTAATCCGAATGATCCTGATGCGTATGAAGAAGATTCATTTGTAAATATGCAATCAAGAGCTAAAGAAAAAAATTATCCTTTTCCTTATTTGGCGGATGAAACGCAAGTAATATCTAAAAAATTTGGTGTGATGCGTACGCCACAAGTATATATTTTAAAAAAAGAAGCCGACAAATTGGTGGTGGCTTATATAGGGGCAATCGATGATAATGCCCAAGACCCATTGGGAGTAACTAAACGCTATGCTGATGATGCGTTGAATTCAATTATCGTAGGAAAGCCAGTCATCACTCCTATCACCAAAGCAGTTGGCTGTGCAATTAAATGGAAAAATTAAAAACAGATGAGTAATAATCTTCCCCTTGCTTTTTCTTCAGAAAGAGTACAAAAATTGATGGCTTTTGATCGTCTGCTGACTATCATGGACGAATTGCGTGAAAAGTGTCCTTGGGACAAAAAACAGACAATGGATAGTTTGCGGCACTTGACTATTGAAGAAACTTATGAATTATCGGATGCGATTTTGGAAAAAGATTTGTCTGAGATTCGTAAAGAATTGGGAGATATTATGCTACATCTGGTATTTTACTCAAAAATTGCTTCCGAAACAGACGAGTTTGATATTGAAGATGTTTTGAATGGCGTTTGCGATAAGCTTATTTCTCGTCATCCACATATTTATGGGAATACTATTGCTGAAACGGAAGAGGAGGTGAAAAGAAATTGGGAGCAACTCAAGTTAAAAGAGGGAAATAAATCGGTATTAGGTGGAGTTCCTAAGTCGCTTCCAGCTTTAGTTAAAGCAATGAGAATTCAGGAAAAAGCAAGAGGGGTAGGTTTTGATTGGGAAGATAAAAGTCAGGTTTGGGCTAAAGTGGAAGAAGAAATGGAAGAGTTTAAGGCGATGTTTGATGTCGAAAAATCGGTAGCGATTCAAAGCGATAAGGCAGAGGCTGAATTTGGCGACTTGATGTTTTCTTTAATAAATTATGCGAGATTTATTGGTATTAACCCCGAAACTGCTCTTGAAAGGACGAATAAAAAATTCATTTATAGATTCCAATATTTAGAAAGTAAAGCCAAAGAATTGAATAAAAACCTTCAAGAAATGACCCTTGCAGAAATGGATGTTTTTTGGGAAGAAGCCAAACAATTATCTAATAAACCAACATCATAAAATATGCCGAGAATTCTTGCGATTGATTATGGATTTAAAAGAAGTGGGATTGCCGTGACGGATTCGTCTCAGATTATTGCCTCTGCTCTTGAAACTGTTCCTTCTGAAACTTTAATAGATTATCTAAAGCGTTATTTCCAAGCTGAGGAGGTGGTCGCAATTGTCATTGGAATGCCAAAAAACTTAGATGGCACCGCCACAGATGGTACAGGTTATGTGGAAAAGTTTGTAGAAAAGTTAAAATCAGAATTCCCCGATAAACCAATTCATCTTCATGACGAGCGTTTTACGTCTAAAATGGCTGCTCAAAGTATGATTACAGGAGGAATGAAAAAAAAGGATAGAAGAGTGAAAGGAAATCTTGATAAGATTAGTGCTGTCATTATTTTACAAAGCTTCATGGAAAGTAAACGATGAGTTTACATCTGTATTTTTAACTGCTTGTCGATTAACTGATACTTTTTATCGATTTATAAAGTAGGAATGACTAAAATTAACCATAAAAAAATGTGTTATTATGAAAATTTTGCTAACTTCAAAATAACTTAAGCTTTCGCCATTTTTACTATGTTTAAATTTTCCTCTTACCTTTGTTTTTTTACTTGTGGATTAGGGATTTTATTCCTGATTTATTTATTCCACAAACAAAGAAATATCAAAACAAACAAATATCTGATGGTTTTGATATTCTCATTTATATGGATTGAGTTCTATATGTACGCACTTACATCAAAAAATGTATTGGAAATGCCCTTTTTGTATCGTACTGCTTTTCCTTTCAGATTATTTATCGGACCTATTCTTTTTCTTTATATTAAAAATATTCTTTCACCAACAAGCAATTTTCTAAAAAAAAATATTTGGCATTTACTTTTACCTACCATTCTTGTCTTAATGATTGTTCCTGATTTTTTGATATCAAATGAGGTAAAAAGGTCGTATTTTGAGCAATTTTATAGGCATGAATCGATATTTATAAAAATAAATACGGGTTTTATGCCAGCAGGAATTATGCAACCTCTGACGAGTATCATAGCAATGTTTTATTGTTTCTTAACTATTTATTATATTGATAGAAAGGTCAAAAGTTATTCGTCTCAGTACAAAATAATTAATCGCTCAAGTATAAATTGGGTGCGTACGATTACTTATGTGACAACTATATTCAATGGTTTACAATTTGTGCAATTTCTACTTTTGAAAGAAAGTGAGACATTTAATTCCGTAGTTCAGATTTTACAAAGTAGTTTGTTGATTTTCTTGAAGGGACACTTTATTACTTCGCCTGGAAATGTTCAAATGCAAAATATATGTGTACCGAGTAATCATGATGAAATTAATGGACAAAACACTCATAAAGGTTTAGAAAAAGTCGGAATTCCGCCTTATCAAACAGTAGGGGAGTTTGGACTAATGATTGAAAAATATATGCTCGAACGGAAACCTTATTTAGATAGTGATTTTGATTTGGAGAAAATGTCGGATGATTTGAAACTGAATAAAAGAAAAATCTCGAAATATTTAAAAACAATTACTGGTATGAATTTTAATGATTTGGTGAATCGGTATCGGGTGTATCATTACTTAGAATTAGTGAAAGATAATACCTACAAAAGTATAAAGACCGAAAGCCTAATTAAAGAATGTGGCTTTAGTCATAAATCTACGTTTTATGCATCATTTCAAAAAATATTTGGAGATTCGCCAAGCAATTATTTATCAAAAGACTCAGAAACTTTATCAGTAGAAGAAATTACAAGTGCTTGATTCTGCGAGAATCATCTAACCATTTTTCTATAAATTGTGATGGAGTTACGCCTAATAGGCGACGAAAAACCGAATAAAAAGTAGAACGATGCTCAAACCCTGACTTTAGAATTAGGCTATCGATTTTATAATTTTTATAATCATTTTCTGATAAATTCTCAATAAAAGTATAAACTCTATATCGATTGATAAATTCCTTAAAACTTATCCCATACATAAGCTCGATAGCCTTGGAAGCTTTTCGGGTACTCATTTTGAGGTAAGATGCCAAATCTTTTACTGAATAATTAGGATTCAAAAAGCTTTTTTCTTGTTGGAAATGTACGCTCAATTGTTTGTGCAATTCGTTAAATTCTACGTTTTCTATGAATTTAGGTAAAATTAGTTGCTCTAAATATACGGAATCTACCTCTTTAGGCTCAATTATTTGATTATTTTGCACCAACCCCTGAATTGCTTGAGGATAAATTATCAAATATCCTTTAGCGGCAATCAATGAAATACTTTGGAGTATTTGAATGAAAGCATTGAAATGAGCATTTATTAATAAAGCTATATATTGTGTTACTAACAACGTTAAGTAAATAAGTCCGACAATAATAAAAACCCCTATCCATCGATAATAAGTTCTGTTGCTATCGTCTAATAATTCTCTTAAAAACCTACCATCAAGAAATTTATTGAATAAATAAAGTGAGTAAATTAGTAAAAAGTAATTGGAGCTAAAAGCGAAAATTTGAATCCACTGGGGAGGAAAATATCCTAATTTCCTATTTTTGAAAGCATCGTTATTTTGATAAGAATCTAAAAGAAGTTTAATTTTTTTTTCGCCCGAAACAAATAAATCAGGACTTAGCCCTATGATTAAAAATAGTAAAAGACCAGCTATCAAATAGAGAGGAATTTTAATTTTTTTTGGGTTTGTGGCAGAAATAACAAAATAAAATACGGTAGGTCCAATGAAATGTAAAGAAATCCCATCGATATACATAAGATGCGGTATTTCAATTAATAGCTTAGAATTAAGAGCATACATATAAAATTCAATCAAAGAGAAAAGTAGCACAATAATGACCGAAATACGTGCTGTTTGATTTTTCCAATGATTAAGAAGCATATAAACACAAAATAATATCCCCAAACCAAAAGAGAAAAAACTTAAATATGAGCTAAAAGAAATCATGGTCAAGTACTATACAATTTGCTGAAAGCGAATGGAAATAAACTGCTATAATGAAAGATTGAAAATCTCTTAACAAGCTTAAAATTACTATTTATTTTGAAAGATATATCATTAAAACAAAATTAATAATTTTAATGTTTGGCATAGATTTAAACAAAAAGCTGTCCATTTGGACGGCTTTTTGTGGTATATTATTTTTGATAATTTTGAATACCTTCATCCAAAAATTTTATAAAATCCTCTTTGGAACAATATCCGATAGGCTGTTTGACAATGATTTTACCCTCACTATTTTCGATGACATAATACGGCTGGGCATTGTTATTGTACTTCGTTATTTCAATGTCCATATTTTTGTCTCCAACAGTTTCTTTTAGCTCATCATCATACTTAGAAATATATTGTTTACTTTTTTCTAATTCTTTTTTGTCATCAACATAAAGAGAAGCAATGATAAACTCATTTTTTAGCTTTTCAAGGACTTCCGGTTTAGACCAAACATTTTCTTCCATTTTTCTGCAATTAGCACAGGCATACCCCGTAAAATCAATTAAAAGAGGTTTTCCTACTTCTTTAGAATAAGCCAACGCATCATCATAGTCATAGAAACCTTGTAAATCATGCGGTAAATTACGCAATTTCGATCCATCAATGGCAGCTGTATTACTGAGTGCTTTTGGTGGTAAAATTCCCGACAAGAGGCTTAATTCTTTGTTTTGAATCAATCCTAGACCCATATAAATGGTAAAAGATAAGAATATTGCCGAAAATAAAACTCTTTGAAAACTAAGCTTGGCTAACTTCGAGTCTTTAGGTAATCGAATAATTCCAATGATATAAAGTGCGATAAGAAAGAAGATAATAATCCAAATTCCCAAGAATAAATTCCGTGAAATGAGGTTGAAATGATAGGTTAAATCAATATTGCTTAAAAATTTTAGGGCTAAAGCAAATTCTAAAATACCAAATACGGCTTTCATTTCATTCATCCAACCACCTGATTTAGGTAAACTTTTAAGCCATTGAGGAAACATAGCCAAAGAGGTGAAAATAATACCAAAAGGTAATCCGAAAGCAAGCATTCCCCATAAAGGTCGCCATACTTCGCCTTTAGCAGCCATGATTAATAAAGAGCCAACGAAAGGTGCAGTACAAGAAAAGGACACAACGACTAAGGTGAGTGCCATGAAAAAAATACCTACTAAGCCACCTTTTTCAGACATTCGGTCGATATTGTTTACCATATTATGAGGCAAAACAATTTCAAAAGCACCTAAGAGAGATACTCCGAAAATAATGAAAATGATAAAGAAAATAAGATTTGGCAACCAGTGTGTGCTGATAAAATTTAGAAAAGGAGCTCCAAAAGCAGTAGCGATTAACCCAATAATCGCAAAAACGAACATGATTGAAAAACCATAAAACATCGCTTTACGAGTGCCTTGAGATTGTTTGGTGAAGAAACTTACCGTCATGGGCATGATGGGATAAATACAAGGCATGAAAATGGAGGCAAAACCTGCCAAAAAAGCCGTCAATAAAAACCCAATGAGTGTTGTACCCTCTTGCATAATTGTATAATTGTGTTTATCTAAAAACTATTTAAATGGAATAAAAGTGCCTGAAAGATGTCTGAAATTTCAAAAACCCATTTTTCTGTCATTATTTTAAAAGCAATACCCGCTATAAATGAAGAAGCAACTAAATTCCAGGTATGTTTTTTTACATGAAATCCATCTAAAACAAAAAACGAAATGACCATCACCAATATGACAATCATTAATTGCCCAACTTCTAAACCAATATTAAATGCCAATAATTGCGAAATAATATCTTGCTCTTTGCCCAATAAACTTCTTAAATAGCTCGAAAATCCAAGTCCATGTATTAAGCCGAACCCTAAAGCAAATAAATATCTCGAAAATGAAAATTTTTCAGGCTCTAAAACACTATCATTACTTTTATGAAATAAATTACTGATAGACGTAATAATAATGGTAACAGGAATCAAGAATTCAATAAACTCAGATGAGTAATTTATGACTTGCATCGCTGCCATCGCTAAAGTAATAGAATGACCAATGGTAAAGGCTGTGACCAAAATCAGAATCTTTCGCCAATCATGAACCCTAAATACAACACACAATGATAAAATGAATAAAATATGGTCGTATCCTTGCAAGTCTGTAATATGGTCGTATCCTAACTTTAAAAAAATAAAAAATTCATTCATATATTTTTGATTGAAATTCGATGATAATCTTGAATGATTAATTATAAACCTATTGAAACTTATATTAATTGTGAAATGTATAAGTTCAATTACAAAATTAATACCGAAAATAGAGTCAAGCGAAAACTTTTCTCGTTTGCGAATCAAAAATGACATTCATTAATAGATACGAAGACGAGGCACAAAAGGTTTGCTTCAAATTTGTTTTTTTGAACTAATAAAGAATAATCAGAAAAGTGACATCCATTTTCCTTGGGATTTTAGCACTAATTCTATCAATTCTCGAGCAGCACAATCTCCGCCTTTTCTTTTTGATTGAAATTTAGCGATGCTCACAATTTCCTCTACTGCATCTGCTGGGCAGGCAGAAAGAACCTCACGGCGTTTCATAATTTCCCAATCGGGCAAATCATCACCCATAAATGCAATTTCGTTTTCCGAAAGGTTATTTTCAGCAATAAATTGGTCGAAAACAGATAGTTTTTTGTCAGTACTTACTCCCAAAAATATATCTTTGATACCTAATGGAGATAATCGCTCTCGGATACTTTCTTCTTTTCCCCCCGAAATAATCACAATTCTGTACCCCAATCGAGCTGCTTTGCTTAGGGCATATCCGTCTTTTACATTGAAAGTTCGTGCTAATTCGCCTCCTCTTAGGGCTAAAACTGTGGTGTCGGTCAGGACACCGTCCACGTCAAAAATAAAAGTTGTTATTTTTTTTAACTGAGCTTTCAATTTAATTTCCATAAAAAGGGTTTTAATGATTTATTCGTAAAATTTGCATAAAATTCGTATATTTTCGTTTAATTATTGTTGTTTACGCAAAATTTATGTTAAAAAAACTGAAATTATTACTAAAAGGCATCACTTTATCTAAGAAAGACCTATCACGAACTTTATTTCACCATGTTATGATTCGAATCATCATTGGGATTTTATTTGTAATGGTTTTATTGATATTCGTTTTTCCGCCTAAGGTAAATATATCGTATTCAACAATTATTGAAGATTCGGATGGGGAATTAATACACGCTTTTTTGAACGATGCCGATAAATGGAGAATGTATGTAGAATTAGACGAGATTTCTCCGACTTTGCGTCGAGCAATAATTAATAAAGAAGATAAATATTTTGAATATCATTTTGGGGTGAACCCACTAGCAATTGGTAGAGCTTTTACGAATAATTTGCTCCAACATAAACGTACTTCTGGTGCAAGTACAATTACGATGCAGGTAGTCCGAATGTTACAGCCAGAAAAAAGAACATATTTCAATAAAGCTCTTGAGATATTGAGAGCTATTCATTTGGAGTTATGTTATTCCAAAGATGAAATTCTGCAATTGTATCTTAATTTGGTGCCTTATGGCTCTAATATAGAGGGAATTAAATCGGCTTCTTATTTATATTTTCAAAAATCACCAGACAGACTGAGCCTAGCAGAAGCGACCACATTGGCAATTATACCGAACCGACCAACTTCTCTTCGTTTAGGTGAAAATAACCCTAAAATCATTAAGGAAAGAAATAAATGGTTGTTGAAATTTAAAAAATCAGGTATTTTTTCAATAAAAGAAATAGATGATGCACTGAAAGAGCCATTGGGTGTTTTTCGGCACGAAGCTCCTAAATTTGCTCCACATTTGGCTATCAGATTAAAAAATTCTTATCCAAAAAATGCAATTATTCGGGCAACAATCAAAAAATCAAATCAACAAAAAATCGAGCAAATTGTATCCAATTATGTTGAAAGAATTCGAGCTAAAAATATTAATAATGCCGCTGTAATGGTATTAGATAACCGTTCGATGGAAGTAGTAGCTTATGTTGGTTCAGGGCAATTTGAAAATACATTCGACGGTGGACAAGTTGATGGTATTCGGGCAATTAGGTCGCCTGGAAGTGCTTTAAAGCCAATTTTATATGGACTTGCCTTTGATAAAGGATTAATTACTCCTCATTATATGATTAATGATGTACCAAGTATTTTTGGAGGGTTTATGCCCGAAAATTTTGATAAAAAGTTTAATGGAAGTGTAAGTGTTTCGTTTGCATTGGCGAATTCATTAAATATTCCTGCGGTGAAGATATTGAATTGGATGGGTAAAAAAGAACTAATTGAAGCACTAAAAAAAATACAATTTTCTGCCATAAAAAAAGAAGAAAAAAAATTAGGCTTGTCGATTGTCTTAGGCGGTTGTGGCGTGACTTTAGAAGAAATGACACAATTATATGCTTCTTTTGCTAATCGGGGCGAATGGCGAACAGGTCAATTTATCAAAAATGAACCAAAACAATCTCCAACTAGAGTATTATCTTCTGCATCGGTCTTTATGATTACAGAAATCCTTTCTCAAATCAAGCGTCCCGATTTGCCCAATAATTTTGATTATACTTATAGATTACCCAAAGTAGCTTGGAAAACAGGAACATCGTTCGGAAGACGGGATGCATGGAGTATCGGATATAATAAAAAATATACCGTGGGTGTTTGGGTTGGGAATTTTTCGGGAGAGGGAGTTCCTGAATTGAGTGGGGCTGAAATAGCAACTCCTTTACTATTTTCTATCTTTAATACCCTCGATTATAATCAAGCCAGAGAATGGTTTAAGCAGGATAAAAATGTAATTTCCAGACAAGTTTGTGCCGAAAGTGGTGAGTTACCAGATGAGTATTGTACCAATAAAATCCTTGATTATTCTATTCGAGGGATTTCACATACACGCAAGTGTACACATTTAAAAAGAGTATTTGTGAATTATTCGGAATCATTGAGTTATTGCATGCAATGTTTGCCAGAAACAGGGTATAAAGAAAAGAAATATGCTAATTTAGCTCCCGAATTAATAGATTATTATGAAAATCAACATATTCACTATGAAGCAATCCCGAAACATAATCCAGATTGTGTGAATAGTTATGGGCATAATAAAGTGGATGCCCCGATAATTGTCAGTCCATCGAATAACGCAACGTATTTTATCAACAGAGACTCTCCCCAAAAGCTTCAGCTATCTTGCCAGACAAGAAATGATGTAAAAGAGGTTTATTGGTACATAGATGAGCAATTATATCAGCAATCATCCCCGCAAAAGTCAGTTTTTTTCACACCAAAGATGGGGAAACACAAAATTTCATGTACCGATGATCGAGGAAGAAATAGCTTTGTCGAAATAATGGTTTTACAGGAGTGATAAATAAAAAGCCAATTGATGCAAATATCGAGAAAATGCCATATATTAGTAGTTTGATATTCATTCAACAATACTCAATTTCACCCCTATTAAACAAAAATGAATTTATTTGAAATCAAAGAACAAGCAAAAATCTATGACGTGGTCATAGTAGGTTCGGGTGCGGGCGGCGGAATGGCAGCCTATCAGTTGGCGAAAGCTGGAGCAAAAGTCTGTTTATTAGAAGCAGGAGGGTATTTCGATCCTGCAGATCCTAAGTATATTACCCAAATGAAAAATCCTTGGGAATCACCTCGAAGAGGAGCAAGTACTAAAATTCGTCCGTTTGGAGATTTTGATGCTGCTTGGGGAGGATGGGACATAGACGGAGAACCCTATAATGCCGTTCCTGGAACACAATTTAGATGGTTTAGGTCAAGAATGCTTGGAGGTCGTACCAATCACTGGGGAAGAATATCAATGCGTTTCGGTCCAGATGATTTTAAAAGAGGCTCTTTGACTGGTATTGGAGATGATTGGCCGATAGAATATGAAGATTTAGCACCGTACTATGATAAAGTAGATAAATTGATTGGTTTATTTGGTACAAAAGAGGGTATCAGAAATGAGCCAGATGGTATTTTTCTACCTCCTCCTAAGCCTCGTTTGCATGAGCTAATGCTTAAAAAAGCAGCGGGGAATGTGGGTATTCCTGTTATTCCTTCCAGAATGGCAATGCTGACTAAACCAATTAACGATAGTCGGGGGCAATGTTTTTATTGTGGGCAATGTGGTAGAGCTTGTCAGGCATACGCTGATTTTTCTGCTTCTTCTGTACTTTGTATCCCTGCCGCAAAAACAGGGAACTTGACATTAATCAATAATGCCATGGTGAGAGAGGTACAAACAGACCCAAAAACAGGGCAATGTACTGGTGTCTCGTATGTGAATAAATTAGATTTGAAAGAATATACCATTCAAGGTAAAATAGTAGTTTTAGCTGCTAGTACTTGCGAATCTGCTCGAATTTTGCTCAATTCAAAATCTTCTCGTTTTCCTAAAGGTCTCGCAAATGATAGCGGTATTGTTGGTAAATATCTGAATGATTCAACTGGTGCGAGTCGCTCAGCATTTGTTCCTTCATTGATGGATAGAAAACGTTATAATGAAGATGGCGTAGGAGGCATGCACGTATTTACGCCTTGGTGGTTAGATAATAAAAAACTCGATTTCCCAAGAGGCTATCATATCGAATACGGTGGTGGTATGGGTATGCCAGGTGCTGGGTTTGGTGGAGGAATAGAGCGAGTTAATGGTCTATTTACCGATAAAAATGGAAATAAGAAAAGAGCAGGTGGCTATGGGGCAGGTTTGAAAGAGGATGTTATTCGTACGTATGGGGCATATATTGGCATGGCAGGTCGTGGTGAACCCATACCGTTGGAGTCAAATTATTGTGAAATTGACCCGAATAATGTTGATAAATATGGTATCCCGACGTTGAGGTATCATTATAAATGGAGCGAGAATGAAATCAAGCAAGCAAAACACATGCAAGATACTTTTGAGCAAATTATCCACGAAATGGGCGGTATCCCTCTTGGCAAAAAACCTGATGCAAGTAATAATTATGGTTTGGCTCAGCCAGGTGAAATTATCCATGAAGTAGGAACTATCAGAATGGGAAATGACCCTAAAAAATCAGCTCTTAATAAGTGGCAACAAGCCCATGATGTGAAAAATTTGTTTGTAGTGGATGCCGCTCCATTTGTTTCACAAGGCGATAAAAATGTTACTTGGACTATTTTGGCAAGTTCATGGCGTACGTCAGACTATATTATTGAGCAGGTGAAAGCTAAAAATTTGTAAAAATTATCCTGATAAAGTCTTTATCATAGAAAAAAATAGATTTATGAAACGTCGAGATACATTAAAAGCAATATCATTAAGCACATTTGGTCTGGCTGCGATGCCAACTACCGATTTGGTGGCTGCTCCTGAGCCACAACCGTTCAAAACTACTCCCGCCCGTATTCCTGAGGAAGTTGAGCGGGATAAAAAGTTAATGGCAGAAAAGTTTTTTACTGCCACAGAGTTAGCAACTATTTCGGTTTTATGTGATATTATTATGCCGGCTGATGAGAAGTCTGCAAGTGCCTCACAAGTGGGTGTACCAGCTTACATTGAATTTATGTCGAAAGACCAGCCTTATTTACAAACACCTTTGAGAGGAGGAATTAAATGGCTTGACAATGCTTGTGTGAAATTGTTCGGTAAAAATTTTGTACAATGCTCCCCAAAGCAAAGAATCGAAATCGTGGATGAAATTGCCTATCCTGAGGAAGTGAAGCCTGAATTTGCACAAGGGGCATCTTTTTTCAGCCAAATGAGGAATTTAACACTTTCCGGATATTTTACTACTCAGGTAGGATTTGATGTTTTGGGATATGTAGGCAATCGACCTAATCAGTGGGATGGTGTTCCACAAGATGTATTGGATAAATATGGATTAAAATATGATCCAATTTACGATAAAAAAGATTGAAACTTACAGATAATACAAAAGGGGAAAGCAATTTCCCCTTTTGTATTAATAATCTAATTGAAATTATTTCGCATGAATATTCCAAACCCATCCAAAAGTATCAGCTACTTTGCCAGTACGGATATCATTAAGGGCATTTTTCAATTTGCTTGAAAAAGAGTTGTCTGATATTTCAGGCAATACGTAATCTTTTCCATTATATCCAATAGCAGCAAAAGGCGAAACAACTACTGCTGTACCTGCTCCAAATACTTCGGTAACTGAACCATTTTCAATGCCTGAAATAATTTCATCAACTAATACTCTTCTTTCCTCAACTTCAATTCCCATAGATTTAGCCAATTGAAGCAAAGTATCACGGGTAATTCCTTTCAAAATAGTAGTACTTACTGCCGGCGTAACTAATTTTCCGTCTTTTACAAACATCACATTCATAGTACCTGATTCCTCAAAATACTTATGTTCGATAGCGTCTGTCCAAAGTAATTGTGTATAACCTTGTTCTTGTGCCAATTTTGCAGGATATAAAGAAGCAGCATAGTTTCCAGCACATTTTGCATAGCCAACACCGCCTGGAGCAGCACGAATAAACTCAGTCTCTACTTTTACTTTTGGTGGTGTTGAGTAATACTTCCCTGCCGGACTCATAATAATCATGAATCTATAATTGAATGAAGGACGTACTCCTAAATATACATCACTTGCAAACATAAATGGGCGTAAATAAAGAGAATTATCTTCGCCTTTAGGCACCCAAGCGGCATCAATTTTTAGCAGTTCTTCTAATCCTCCGATGAAAATTTCTTCAGGAACTTGTGCCATACACATACGCTCTGCCGAAATATTAAATCTCTTGAAGTTTTCTAAGGGACGGAACATTAAAACTTCATCTTTTTCATTTTTAAATGCTTTCATCCCCTCAAAAATCGATTGCCCATAGTGCAACGATGCCAATGCCGGATTATAACTGATATCACCGTAAGGCATGATTTTCGGAGTTTGCCATTGCCCGTCGATGTAATCTGCTACCAACATGTGGTCAGTAAAAACTGTCCCGAAAACAATATTATTAGGGTCAAGCTGGTGAATTCTACTCTCAGCAACTCGATTGATGTCGAAGTTTAATGTTTTTGTCATACAAATAATTATTTATAGATTCGGAGATTTATCAATAACTTACCTTTCGAAAGCGATAAATCGTCTTTTTTAATAGATTTTATGCGAAATTAAGAAATTGTCCAGCATTTTTCAAGATTTCGCATTAAAATAGTTGTTAAGACAAGTTTTTTATTGCTTCGTGCTTGATTCCTCATAAATTACTTGAATTAAGGTCTGTCCAACTGCTTTCAGCGTTGCTTTGTCGATAAGAGTCATATTATCCATTTGGGTGTGGTGATAATCGCCAAAAGTGTTGCCGGTAGTTGGGCGTAAGTCACAAATATCAATCATATTAATTTTAGCATTGACATTGACAGGAACATGGTCGTCTGTGATATTCCCAAATTCTTGGTTCAGAAAATAATTGCCATAACCTAATTTACCAGCAATTTGCCATACATTATTAGCGACAATTGGTGCATATTGCATCGAAGCAACATCTTTTGTAAAAGTAGCTCCTTTGGCTCCTACCATATCCAACAATATGCCGAAATATGCCGAATAATTAGGTTTATGTAGATTTCGTGACCAATATTCTGATCCCATGAGCCACCCTCCATTCGGTGCAGTTACTTCTTTGGTATAACTGCTTGGAGGACCCCAATCTTCTACGTCAAAAAATACAATATCTATTCCTACATCGGGTTTTTTATCGGTGCTTTGTAAGGTTCGGAGGATTTCAAAAATGACACCCACACCGCTGGCACCATCATTGGCAGAATCAAAAGGTTTATTTTTTTGTGTTGAATCTTCGTCGGAAAATGGACGAGAATCCCAATGCGATGCCAATAAAATACGTTTGCTGGCTTGGGGGTTTAGGCTACCAATGATATTACGGGCATTCAGGACTTTGCCATCATACGTCACTGGCTTGAATTTTTGTTCAATTACTTCACAACCGAATTGCTTGAGTGTCGCCACCAAATAATCGCCTGTTTTGATATGAGCGGTAGTATTAGGAATTCTAGGTCCAAATTTTACTTGTTTTTCAATGAAAAGATAGGCAGAGTCAGCATTAAAACTAGGTGTGGGAACTAGTTTCACTTCCTCTTGGGAACTTTCTGTGCCAGTTTTGGTATTTGATTTACAAGCTGAAATAATCAGAAGTAATACAAAAAAGATTAGATTTTTGTTGAATTTCATCGTATAAAGAAAAAATGTTTGGCAATAAATAATAAAATTTCTGCTAATTTATTTAAAATAACTGTTAATATAGGCTACTATTGTATAATAAATGGTCTATTTTATAAATTCTTAATTAAAATGAAAATCGAAGAGGCTCAAAAAATCGTTGATGAATGGATAAATTCCATAGGGGTAAGGTATTTCAATGAACTAACGAATACGGCGATATTGATGGAAGAAGTAGGAGAAGTTGCGAGAATCATGGCACGTAGATACGGCGAACAGTCTGAGAAAGAATCTGATAAAAATAAGGATTTGGGCGATGAAATGGCGGATGTATTATTTGTCTTGATTTGTTTGGCAAATCAAACTGGTATTGATTTAAGTGAGGCTTTTG
>JACCEC011849428.1_pt1 | contig 42111 bp, 52 predicted proteins | sample 7450121 | NCBI WGS metagenome assembly JACCEC01 (sample SAMN15323455, study PRJNA562643) | freshwater metagenome | isolation source: river surface water | place: USA:Blue River Watershed | collected 2017-08-18 | reverse complement strand
ATCTAAAATTCTTCCTAATTTAAGGTCACGCAGATAAGAACCAAAGCTTTGAGTAGCAAAATAGAACTTACTAGACGCTTGTTTAACATCAGTAAAGAATAATGCTTTGTGAGTGCTATCTTCTGGCATTAGTTGACGGTAGACTTCACTATTTAGTCCGTCTTGATTACTAACAAAAATAGCCTTACGTCCCTCTTCTTTAAACTTATTATAAGTATTCAGAATTACGTAACAATTATAATCTGATTTAGAGGCTTCGGGGTCAAATTTATCAGCAGCAAGCCAACGTTCAAACAGGTTTATAGTAGAGGTTCTGAGGTTAGCGTCTGCTAAAATTACTCTACCGTTTCCTTTATTAATGCTTTCAATTAAAGTCTTTAATGCCGTAATAGCTTTTTGTCTATTTTCGGCAATAGTTCCTGATGTAATTAGATATTTTACAAATGATTCTGCCTCGTCAATTACTAAGGTTGCGTCTTTCCAGTCCTCAATTTTAAAGTCAGGTAAATACCCTTGCTCGTTAGTACCTTGACAAAGTGTATTAATTGTAATAGCTAGACCCTGACGTTTAGAGTCTTCATATTTTTCAGAGGCATTCCGATAACCTTGTGCTTTGTAGTCAACTAAATCCAGACGTTGTGCAGCTTGTCGGGTTAGGCGTTCCCTGTGAGCTATCGCCAGCATATTAGTTCCCCAGCCTTTAACCTGTCTAGAAAGAGCCTCAGTTTTACCAGTTCCCATCTCTGAGATAAAAGCGACAAGCTTACGGTTTTTGGCAGTTGACTCGCATTCAGCGAGAACATCACTAAACCATCTGCTCTTAGTAGAATGTCCATATAGAAGAGAATCTTTTTTGCTGCGATTGCCCAGCATATTTGATGTAATTAGTTGAGGAACTCTTACCCAATAATAATGCGCTCCCCATTCAATTCCGTTTTCATCAATAACGATAGTTTCAGGCTTATATTCAGTAATTTTTGTATCTTTCTTATTTTTTCTCATTATGCTTCTTGTAGCTTTTGAGAAATAACCCGAGCGTAGGTTTTCTGCGAGCATACGGTCAGTGCCGGGAGCATCTGGAGTGAAATTAAAACTAAAACCATGCTCAGATGCAAACTGAGTTAGTAAGTGTAATTGGACTGGAGAAGTTTTCTCATTTACAAAAACAACGCCGGGAATGCCACTTTCTAAGATAGATAAAGCTTGAGTTGGTGCTGTTGTTATATATATAGATCTATGTTCACTCAAGAACTGGACACACTTTTGCCAGCCGTTGTTATCTGTGTTGTAAAGCAGAGGTAAATCGGCAAAAGTAGTAGGTCTAGGTGATTGTTTTAGACCGCGTGTAGTTTCTTCAATTAAATCTACAATTGTCCGATTATGTTTGAGGTGAGCGATCGCACTTTCACCTATTTTTTGTTCTTGTTTCTTATTAATTAGACTTTCAAAATAATCAACAAGACGGGCATTTGGGACATTAGACTTTTTAGATTGTTGGTTAAAAGTATGCCAAACTTTCTTAATCAGGTCACTTTCACCAGAAGTAAAGGTTTTGGTTACCCATTGCTCAAATAAAGAGTCTGGAGTTTCCTTAGCGCGTAAGGGTGAACCACTAACTAAATAAGCAGCCTCTAGTACAGACTTGGCAATAAAGTAAGCTGCTTTGTGAGAGCGACCTGCACCGTCAGGAGTACCGTTTTCAATTTGTTGTCTAGCTGACGGCGATATTAACTGTAGCAACGATATTTCTTCGCCTTTAATTGATTCAGCGCGGCGTTGAATTTCCTGAGAAGTTAGCCCTTGTGACTGTTTTTCCCGTGCTGCCTTTTTAGCTGCCAGTTCTGCTTTTTGTTGTTCTGCTTTAGCAGCTATTTTGGCTTGTGCTTCGGCATAGGACTCGTATGGTAGAAATCTATGTTTCCATTCAGGTGAGCAAATCAAATTAAAGTCATGCTCGCCACCGGGGTAAGTATCAGGAGTAAAGCCATTGCCCTTTTGTAGCTTATAGTCCCCTAGCTTAGGTAATTGATTGACCTGATATTCTAGGTCTTCTATGTGCCAAATATTGCCTATTTCTAAAATTCTGGATTCATTGCGAGTCTTTTGATGCTCAAATCCTGGCAACCTAATTAGTAATGTTTTTGCATCTTTAATAAGATGTTCAATAGTTTTGTGATAGCCATCATGTCCAGAATGGCGGACTAACTGGGCGTTAATTTCTGCTATTCGTTCCCAGTCAAAGCCTGGGAGTTCGTTGTCACTTTCTGGATGAAAAGCAAATAGGAAGTGTGGTGATTTTCCGCCTGAAAATAGTTTAATTGAAGGTTCTGGAAGTCCTAATCTGGCGAAATATTGAACCTTTTCCTCTAACGGTGCTAAGTCATCATTCTCAATCCGTATTGCCCGGCATTTACCATTAAATCTGTCTATTTCTTCTGCTGTACAACCCGCATCTATACTATTTGGCAGGAAATAAACAAATACGCCCTCTTGTTTCCTAGCACGTAGCCACCGTCTCAAATGATCTTCACCATATATATGGTTGTCGTTCTGTATTGGGTTATTTAGAAGTTTTTTGCCGTTGGCTCTCTTTTCCGCTTCTGCTTGAGCTTCTTTCCTAGCTTTTAAGTCTTTTTCTATGTAATAATCTTTAACGTCTTGTCTACCATCAGGAGCGTGGTAGAACCAGTTTCTATAGGCCTCATCTGTTTTAGATGTGCCGTCTTTATTCTTAATGGTGTAACTTCTGCCAGTGCGGAGCATGAAGTTGTAATTCTGACATACGTACTCTACTGGCAGCCCAGTAAAATAGCTGATGACTAGATCTATGCTGTCAAGATCTAGATTTAAATTTAAAATATTATTTGTTTTATTTGGTATTTTATTTAAAATCATGTTATAATAACCTCATGTTGAAATTCATGTTTAAAGTATTTGTTTTATTATAAACCATTCTACCACCTACTTCTCGCAAACGGGTGGTATTTTTTTTATATTTTTGTGAAATGTAATAGAACAGTGTCAAAATATACATACTTCTTACTCATTCTCGTTAAAATACGGGTTATTGGGATTTGTTCACCATAACACATCAGAACATTTTAGACCTGTGGAAAACTCAGCATTTTTGTGGAAAACTCCTAGACCTCTTGCTGTGTATGGATATAAATTTTTGTAAAGTTTTTCCGGATTAAAAACCCGCTTAGTTGTTTAAGCGGGTGTATTTACATATAGTAAACAGATAGCGTATTACTAAACTTGGTTTATTTTTCCGATTATTATTGGTATTTTATGTGTTTTTCGTTGTCATATTTAGGCTTTAGTTCTTGTTTTAGCTTTGTTTCCTCTTCACCCCAAGTTCTGACTTCATACCATTTCACGAAAAGATTGTCTGACCCTTCTTCTGTCTTCCATTTAGTTTTTCTCCATCTTTTTAAATCCCTAATCCTATTTCTCAAATTATCACTACCACCAACATATACAACTTCTGTTGTTTCAGAGTTAGCTATAACATAAACACCACTCCTACAGGGAGGTAAATCACTTTCGGAGATATCAGGCTTTATCTCATCATCACCAAATATGTGAGACGGTTCAGAAGCAAAAACTAAGGATCTCCAATGTTTCCAATAAGATTTGATCCTGATAGATGTTAGTTCTTTCTTAATCCTATCACTGTAGTTTATCTTAATTACCTTACTATCAATTTTTTCTTTCCCTGTATTATCAATCAAAAGGTCTTTTATATTGATTTTATCCTCAGGTAAGTCTTGATTTATCTCAGAAAGTCTAGCTTTTTCGACAGCTTTTTCATAAACTTCTACAGAACTCGCATCTAGTAAAGGGTTTGCCTCCAAATATAAGGCATTAATACCAAAGGCACTATCTTTGGATTTCTCGACTAATTTCTCTACAGCAGGGTTTTCTATGGTTATACATACTGCATCTAATGAGATACCAGGTATTTTTCTATTAGTCCTTCCTATCATTTGAGATATTTTAACAATGTCTAAAAATTCTAATCTAGGTACTAATATTTGCACTTTACATTCTGGGTAATCAAACCCCTGTTTAAGTGCTTCACATGATACAATCCAGTCTATCCCTGAATTATTTTTTTCTAGCCACTCACTTAGCTTTTCAGAATTTATATTTTTGATGGTTGACTCCTTAGTTGATAAGTTGCTGACACATAATATAGATTTGTTTTTGAGTAAGTTTGAGTGAAGCATTATAGCAGCATCCTTACTCGGTGCAAAAATAATACCTTTGCTTGTAGGGTTTTCTTTTCTGATCTCACCTAACCAATAGTTACCAAAAACCAATAAAGGTTTCCAAATGTTTTCTGATTTGTAAAGAATGTTAAATGAGTCTATTATTCTATGGAGTTCCTGATTATCTTCATGCTCCCTGGATTTCAGTGCCTTTGGATGATAATGCTCACAAAACCACTCTAAATCTTCACGTCCTTTAAACTCCAGAGTTTGACCATTCTTATTTACAATTCCAGAAGCTAACTGATGGGTTATTATTCTGGTTTTAACAATAGCACCATCCTTAATAGCATCATCTTGAGAGTAGTAGGTGTCTGGCACAGCATTACCCTCCTCATCATAGGACACAAAAGGTATCTTAGGTAATGACATATTTCTAATTGCTTTATATCCTCCTTTTACCAATGTCCCAGACATTAAATGTATTTTATTAAAAAGTATGGTGTTGTCTAAGAAAAACCTAGCTTTTAAATTACAGAAACCAGAAGATTTAATGGTCATTTCATGACATTCATCTAAAACCAGATAAATATTTTTGTCTGTTAATTCTTTTTGGATAAATTTAATTAGAGGACTCTTTACCCAAACATCCCCATCATTATTAGATATAAAATCTTTATATCCTAATTGTTGGTACGTTAGTATCAAGCCATTTACTTTGCTGTTCTGTAATTGCTCAAGTGACGTATTTACTAGCTTTGCGTTGCTAATCTTTTTTAAGGTCACACCAAGTTTAGACCAGGCTTTAATAGTGTTATAGATAATGCCTTTATTTGGTACGACGACTATAGGAAAATATAGATCACGATCTACATATTTTTTAAACTTTATACTAATAGCCTCAAAATTTAAACCAACTATATCATCTGTTTTCATTGAATACAGTATAAATGATCCGGCTGAGTATATAGTTTTTCCTGTGCCTTGGTGAGCAGAAGTTACCTCAATTGGGTTATTTAGTCTTGAGAAAAATTTAGTCAATGCCTCACGTTGCCAGGGTCTAAAGTATTCTGCATTTTTGACTAATCCACCAGTTAAGACGCTAAAACGCCTATCTGTATCTCTTGAATACATCCTAGTTTACCTTTCTTGTTTTTGTGGTAACAACTATAGCAGAAAAAATATACTTTGTGTCAACTATTTTAAAAAATATTTTATGGCGACGTACAACTGGCTAAATCTTGTCCGTTAACTGTTAGATTTTAGTGGTTAACTGTTAGTTATCACTGTACAAATCCTCTTGTAGTAACAGGTACAACTAACTTATCCCTGACATCTTACAAGTTATAGTTAGTATTTATTATCATAAATAAAACTATTTATACGGTATGGCTTCATACGGTATAGACTATAGAAATAGGACGTTTGGCAACTAGAAAACCTGTTACTATATCCAGAATAAAACTAATAGAATAAAATACTACCCTCTTCATGTTAAAACTCACACTCAAACGTCATGCCCAGCCCACTAAACCCGCCTGGCTGGAATGATAGGACTGCGATCGCTCTGGCAACCTTATTAAATATCTTAGCTGACTCATCGCCACCATAAAGTAGAACGTCGCCGCTATGTGCTATTAAATCAGCCGTGAGCAGCGCATCTTCCATAACAGCATCGCTGATATAGCCAATTCTTTTAAATTCCAAAATGTTCAACATGACAGCAAATTCTAGACTTGCTGTTAAAGCTGCACTCATTCTTTAGCTCCCAAAATATTAGGCATTACTCTCTATTTACAGCATTTTATCATTTTACTAATATAGAAATATAAAACAGTAGGTAAAACAGATGAAACTATCTCCTATAGACATTTGTACTCAGAACCGTAATATTCTCGGTGGTTTTGATAACGCTAGATGGATAGGCGAGGCAATAGAATCGGGTTTAGACTTTGATGATTTGACTGATAATTTGCCACAAGAAGCGGTTAATTTAATCAATCAACTAGCAGTAAAGTTTACCCCTGGGAGATAACAATGAAACCACACAGAATCGGTTACAACAAACAGACTAACTTATTTTATGTAGCACGCCGGGCAACTGACACAGAACCAGAAAAGGTGGTAGCTACAAGCCAACAACCTGATAGACTGTTTGAGTTTTTTGACTTATTAGACTAATTAATTTAACTTTGCTTAAAAAGCAAAGTTATTTTTTTAATGTTCCCATGAACTGCTAATAAGTTTTCTTGGTTTCTTCATCATATCAGGGTAGGGTATTTTTCCATTTCCTGTAAAACGTTCCAAACCTTCTTTCATACATTCTTGAGTAAGAGTAGCCACAGGAATGTCTTGAAACTTTCTACAGAATAGAATTACTTCATCGTGGCAGATGGAACTTAACCTCAAATCAAACTTGTCAGTAAACACACCTTCTTGATAAATCTTAGATATCCCATACTTAACACTGGTGCTTTCAGTAGCTAACCAACAGTTGGCTATGTCACCTTTAGGCACATACATTTGCTCACTCTTATTAGTTTTACAAAGTGAGTAAATTCTTCTTCTATAACCAGGCGTTGAATAAGTTCCATAATCATCCTGAAATATCCCATACCAGTGGTCATCTATACAGACTTTATTATCATTAGCTTTCTTCCAGATTATCTCTCTATGTCTAGCAATATCTGGTAACACTTTCGGGAACGCATTGACCATTACTTCACAAACAGTTAAAGGCACTTCTTCTTTAGTCTGCACTTTAATAGTTGTTTGTAATGTAGGTGCTGACCCATAATTTAATCCACTATAAACCACAGCTTTACACAGGTTTCTAGTCTTATTAAATTCAGAGAAAAACTCAGACTTTTTATCCTTATTTATTGCTGATATTTCTCTAATAGATAAATGTCTAAATCTCTTATAGCTGTCAACTTCATCAAATACACTTTTCATAGTAATAGCGTGTCTATCAATGCCGTCCTCAACATCCTTTTCTCCAGACATATAAGTAGCTATTGCTAAATGCGCCGCAGGTAAATCAACATCTACCAATCTGAAATCCATTAACCAGACGGTAGCGTTCAAAGCATGACTAGCAATTAAAAATAACTCATATTTAGGCTTCATTTTTACTTGTTGAGCGTTGAAAATATCCCTAACAATAGGGCATCCTGACTGCTCTAATCTGCTATTTAATGACTTTCTAGCAGCGCAGTTTTGAACATTTACACCTTGACATTTAACAGGTGCTTTCTTATTTCCGCTGTTTGTTCTTCCTTGTCCTTTATTCGTTAATTGTCTTATATTTCCTGATACTCTAGGCACTCCGTCAATCCACACTAATTCCTGTTTTACTTGCTGACAATACTCTAGAAACTTAGTGACTTTTCTAAAATCAATGACAATCTGCACTACTCTTAAATCCTCAAGTAACGCTAAATCTGATTTATTACTTCCCGATTTAACAACCTTAATTGCATTAAGTACATTGTCTTCTACATTATCTATTTGTTCCTCAATGTCTTCACTTTGATTAGCTTCATTCTTATTAAGAAAAGAAACAATACCGCCTATTTGTTGACTTGACCTAATATTCATGCCAGGATGTATTTTCTGAAATTCCTGGTCAAGTTCTATCAACTTTTTGTTATACCAAGATATTTGTCTATTTAGCTCCGCCAAATCCACAGGCATTCCCCAATAATTAATCTCCACTAAAGCAGGTGTGAAACTTGCTTCTATTTCAGTTACATACTCTAATCCGGCACTCTTAATCTCAGACATTAATATCAAGAATAATTCACCTGTATTTGTAATGTCAGATGCCGCATAGTTTACTTGAGCATTTCTTATAGGCAACGAGAAATCAGATAACTGCTCTGTCTTATCTACTTCTATTCCTAGATATCTATGACAGCAGTCTTTTAATCCATGCCTATAAGTAAGTATCCCTGCCGATAGCAACTGGGACATTATCATAGTATCGTAAGCTTTCCAAACTTTAATCCCGTATTTAGCTCTCAAAAAGCCTAAATCAAATCCAATATTATGTCCAATAAAAATACCTTTACGCTGGGCAAATTTCTTTATTTTATCTATCAAAAAATCTATAAATTCCTTATATTTTAAAGACAGTTGTGGTCTATCCCATTTAGTCTTAAAATCCACAACTAAAACCTTTTCACTATTAAGCGCAGCTACTTGAAATAAACGAATGTCCCCATAAATAGGAGACAAAGCCAACTCTTGCAGTCCCTCAACTGTTGACTTTTTATAGTTGTTAGCTTTTTTCTTATACTGAATACCTTCTGGCATTTCCGCCCCGTAGGTTTCCAAATCCAACACAAGTAAATTATTATCAAACAACTTTTCACAGTGCTTGTATAGTTCTGGAGTTATGTCGTCGTCATGAGCAACGAACCAAACATAGTCCTCTATAGGTTCTTGTGAAACACTTGACGCACTTACGCACGCCATTAAGTCTAACTGAGTTCCGGTTAGTACAGACATATTAAGAATGCGTTATTATTTTAATTGACATTATTTTATAACTCTACTATTATTTTATAGAGATGTCAAATAAAAAGTCACGACATCGGTAAAAAGGTATACAGGACATTGCAAGACCTATTTGGCTGTAAATTAGTAGGTCTGTATTTCTGTGTGTAAATATGTAGGTAGTTCCCACGATGTACTATTTAGTCAACGGACGGATTAAAAAACTAACTGAGAGAATCATAGACGTTTACAGATATGATTCTAATAGTTGTTCTTTTCTGGAGTTTTTAAAGTTTTCTGATGGGTCTCTAGCTTTGCCTAATAATTGTATTGAGTTGTCATTTAAAGAATTGAAAAAACATCTGTTTCTTGATATTTATCAAAGACCTAAACACATCTACCTAAGCCAACGACAGGCTATATGGTGGGTTTGTTATTGTCTCCAGACTAGCAATACTTATCAATCTAAAATACAGGCTGACTTAAGGCAATATTCTAACCTTAAATTATCAAACTCTGTCTTAATTGCTGCCTTAGATTTCTTGGTTTCTAAAAAGCTAGTTACTAGTTATCAACAACCAATAAAAGGTAGAGGAGCAGCAAGGAAAATGTATCAGGTTAGTCCTGATGGTCAAGCAATAGTAAATGATTTTGCAAACCTGTGGAAAACCACAGAATTTAATTAAAAGGAACAAAAAACATGACATCATCGGATAAATATCGTCCTAGTCCTCTAACAGAAGAAGAACCAAAAAAACCATCACTAGTCAACAAGTACCGCCCTAGCACATTAACAGAAGTCATAGGACAACGCTTAACTACAAATACCTTAATCAATTCAATAAAGAAACAGCAGCTACATTCAGCTTATTTATTTTCCGGTGCAAGGGGAACTGGAAAGACATCAACAGCGCGTGCGTTTGCTAAGTCTCTTAACTGTGAAACAGGCGTGACAGTTACACCTTGTGGAGTCTGCAAGACCTGTAAAGATATTCAAGCAGGTGTCAGCTTTGGCATTTATGAGATAGACTGCGCCACTAATAACGGTGTTGATCATGCTCGTGATTTAGTTTCAAAAGTCTGTTATCGGGGTTATTGTCGCTATAAAGTCTACATCTTAGATGAGGCTCACAATTTAACTAAGCAAGCGTTTGACGCACTGCTCAAAACATTAGAAGAACCAGGACAAAAAGTAGTATTTATCCTGGTTACGACTGAATTAATAAAAGTCCCTAAAACTATTCAGTCTAGATGTCAGACTTTCAACTTTACTCCCTTAAAAGACTACGAATTAAAAGCTTATTGCCAACAAATATTAGAGTCTGAAAATGTCTCACTGTCTCCAGACTTATTAAATATCATGATTAGTTCTGGCGACGGGATTCCTAGAGACACATTGACCTTGTTAGATAAAGTCATTTTATCTGAAGCCAAAACAGAGAACGATATTCTTGAGTTATTGGGAATAGTGCCGTCTGTTAATCTAATAAGCTTATTAGATGCTTGTGTCAGTCAAAAATACACAGTCATCTATAAGGAACTTAAAGAACTTTTCAAAGCTGGCAACGACCCCTTAAAATTATTAGAAGAAATCAGTAACTTTGTCCGCAATTCAATTGCTTCTCAAGCCACGCCTGTTGACTATTCCATCATGACTTGTGACAGTAAAACCTACCAAGCTGCCAGGGCATGGGGTAGCAAACTGACCATGACACAGTTAGTGAAAGCACAAATTTTACTTAGGGATTCAGAAATAGATTTTAATTCTGCTAAGTTCCCTAAACAATTCCTAGAGGCGACATTACTAAAATTATCAATTCTATTTGCAGAAAAATAAAAACTGTGTTAGATTGATGTTTAATAGGATGTGTATACCTGTTTTACCTTTGTTTTTCTCCTCAGCCCTCGCTACTGTGGTAATTGTAGTCAGGGCTTTTTGTTGTCTTGTTAGCTAAGTACAAGTATAAAATAAACTTTTAAAAGTTCAGTATAAAACTAAGAAAAAACTACTTGACAATTAATCTTAGATTTAATATATTGATTACATGAGAGGCAAACAACCAATCCCAAGATAACCCGCAAGCCTCACGGGGTGCAGATGATAGGGACTCTGCTTAAAGAAAATGCTTAACCAAATGTTTGAACAAATGTTAGCCGACGCTGCTAAATTCCAACCTCAAAAATTTATAGATATTCTAAAAAGTATAGACAGTAAAGGTTTCTGTGTTCAGAATCATTTTAATTTCTGGGTAGAGACCAACTCCTACCAACAAATGGTAGAAATCGGAATACACAGATCGGGGGAGATGTACTCCTCTGTTCTGTATACCTGGAGAAATAACACGCCTCTTCCAAGTGAAGAGGCAATAAAACAAATAGTTTTAAACCACCTCAGCACGCTGCCTCCGGCGTTTCAAACCTGGGCTTTCCAGGTCAAGGATTGGACTCTAATTTATCCTGTCAAGGAAATCGTGGTTGATGAAGGCCACGGATGCGTATGGTTTAAAACGCATCAGCGTAAAACCATGCAATTCCATACCCATGACGGGTACGACATTCATGAGCAGCACCAGTACCCCCGCGCTCGCTCTTTTGAGCAAGCTGTTGAGGTATATTCACAGCTAACAAAACCAAAACCAAAAGCCAAAACATTCAGCAAACCTATCCTAAAAAAGGATAGAAAATGAAATAAAACTAAACTCCCAGGTTGGGAGTTTTTTTTTATGTTTACTGTTTAAACACAAGTATAAAATAAATTATTTAAAATTCAGTATAATTCTAGGAGAAAACTACTTGACATTTATTCTGAGATTTATTATATTAGTTACATGAGAGGCAAACAAACAACTTACACAAAGGGTGAAACAAATGAAAGTAATCAGAGTTAAGAAAGAAAACGCACAAAAAGTCCTAGCAGCCATCCCCGGTGCTGCATTGACCGCAGCACCAGATTATGACAATTACGCTGGTCTATCTGATGACATGGCTATCCCTGCATTAGACATGGTAGGTCTTGCTTTGCCAGATAATATGTCCGGCAAACAAGCACATAGAATCATTCAAAAAGTTTTAGCTTAAATATTTAGTGGTCATTTCAATCCCGAAATATTAAGTTATGGGATAAGAATCAAATTCTTAATGACCACATTCCCCAAAACTGTTATTCAATGGGGAACTAACCAGCATGAAAATCAAGGTTACACAAAAAGAGAGCTTATCTTTAATCGAGATTTTGGCAGACAATGGCAATCCTGCCAGTCCGCAAAACCCCATAAATGAAACTACAGAATTAGCCGACATCGAGTTCCCCGAAGCTTCTGGACAACTAGCGATAGTGTCTGGTATGCCAGCGACCGCGCTGGTAATGGTAGCCCTAAGATATAAAAACGCATTTGGGGCTATAGCTGTAGCTAACCCAAAATTAGGGGTAGCGTTTGTTGTCCATTCTGTCAATCGCAGCTATCCAGTAGGGGTATCAATCCCTTTAGCGTAATTGACCTGTGGAAAAACAGATCTACTGCTAGAAAACGCGGTAGACCTGCCACAGGTCAGGGTCAAACCAGGTATATTCCACAGTCTCTTTTACATATTGTGGATAGTCTTTTGAAAGGAGAAAGCAATGAAGACTAAAACAGACATAAAAAGTTTAGTTTTAAGTAAAAAATCTACCATTAGTTTGGTAGAAAGACTCCAGAAAAAAACAACTGTTACTAGAGAGTCAGAAGACCCTAGTAACAAATGGAATGGCGGTGACTACGACTGGTGGGAAGTCACCGCCGACTATTGGACTGCTGAGTACAATAGCTGCGACTCTAGTCAGTCAGACATTGAGTACATAGGCGGGTATCTGTTCAATGTTCCCGTAATTGTATCTCTTGATAGTTTTGACGTAAAAATTGAGTTTGCTGATAATTCCAAAGCAGCATTAAGCTATGATGAATGGTCAGATATTTCAACTCATTGGAATTGGAAGAGAGTCCTTTCATCTGATATAGGAATCAGATTTAACAAACGTTAAATCTGTGTTACTATGTCACTGATCGGACAAGTAAAAATAGTGAATAGGAAATTCTCACCCGTCAACCCTGGCGGGTTTTTTCATGTGAATAGCCATTTTAAGATACTAAAAAAGACTTTAAGAAATATCAACAAACTAGAATATTTGGAAAGCAGCGATACTTTCCCAGATTTTCCACTTCTAGCCATTGCCAGTCAAACCGCCTGATTAATTTAGCTGCTCTGACATTAAGAGCGTATTCCTGACAAGAAATATCTTCTAGTTTTTGGGCAAACTCTAGGTGTAAATTTTCCCAAATTTCAGCATCCTTAAACGGTACATAAGTCTTTGGTAGTCCAGATAATAGCTGTTCAATGACTGCCTCAATCTGTACTATTTGCTCGTCTGTATTATGTGGCATAAGGTGAACCCAATATTTTTAAACTATTTTACCAAGAAACCAAACTAAAACGGCACTTTCAGGCGTTTTTGATTTTTACTATTTTCATATTCTAGTCAGAATATAAAAAGATAGAACGGCTGTAACCTGCTTACAGACTAGCTTTTAGTTTTTTTATCCACTAAAAAAATCAATTGTGTTTGAGTGCAAAACAGGAAGGATTGTCCTCAAAGTATGGTGCAAAATAGGAATTTAAGCACAAATACTCATGAAAAATATACTATTTTAGTGGTCAAAGTATGGTGCAGAATAGTAAAGCTTATTTTTAATCTGTTATTTGATTGAGTTTGGACATGAAAAAAACCTCAGATAGTTACATCTGAGGTCAGGTCAACTAGTTTCTACAGTCCCCGCGTTTTAAGCAGTCCCCTGTTTGGTCGTTCCTAGCTGCTAACGCAAAACTGTTACAAAAAATTAAGCTACCCAATATGGCAGCCAAAATCAAATATGATTTTCTCATCTTTGCTCCTGTGGTAAAGATTAAGCAGGTAGGGTTTGCTTCCCGGCGACCTACCTGTTATTTTTATTATCTTAAATAGATAAAACAAAGTCAACTATTTTATTACTTAAAATAAAACAGATATTTTATACAGCTACAGCATCACCATAATACCTTGAGTGCCAACCGTTAGTTTTACGCCGTTCCACATACTCTAACCATTTCTCAGACCTGTGGAAAGTCCGTTTGTGTCGCTGTTCCTTAGTTCTGACAGCTTTAGAAAGTCTAGCAATTTCTTCTGATATTCCCACCCCGTCGTCAAACTCAGAGCAAGAGTTAAGAACCCTTTGAAACACAGCCGCGTTTTTATCCTTACACACATCAGGGTGAGTAACTGTTGATAGTTTTCTTCTGCCAGACTTACCGTATTTCCTGACAAATCTCAAACATACCAGCCGCATTTTATCTTCAGAATTGTAACCGGGTAGGTCACGTTTGATGGATGCGATCGCTCTTCTAAACTTCTCATCCTCAGACATACCACTGCTACCCAAGATAGGTATAACTTTCAATTCCACAGATTCCAAAACTTGAATAGCTGCTTTTAGTTGTCTTGATCGGGTAACTAATTCCTGAGAAAAGCTAGTTAGTCCCCAAGAAATTTTATGTATTTTACTGTACTCGTTTTGTAAAACGCCGTTAATTGTTGCACCTGACAAGCAAGAGTAATTGTACTTTTGGGTAATTTCTTGGTTATCTTTCTTCAGAAATTCCCTGACTTTTTTCTGTAAAGTTGACTTAGCATAACGCTTGAGACCACATCCCACCATAGCACTAGCTAAGAAATCCAAATCACGTACTTCTGTATCAGGTAACTTAATTTTTTTAATATTTTCAATGTTACCTAATAGCTGATTAGTATATTTAATATATTCTTGTAATTCTTGACTAGTAAGCCTTTCAGCTACTTTATCTATGTCTTGCTGTGGAAATAACTGCCCAGCCACTACCCTAATTAATATTTGGGCAACTTGATACCCGTTAAACATTTGTTGTCCGATTTTATCTCTAACCTTAGAGTAAAGAGTTTTCATTTGTCGTTCTGAATATGCCTTTCCTCTAACACCGAGTATCATATTTTCTATATCTCTTCTGCTGTATTGTTGTTCCATTTTCTGTACCTCGCTTGTTTACTTCATTTTATCTTGTTTTACAATTCAGTGTTGCACTTTTTTTATAAGAATACTATTATTTTAATAGAACAGTCAACATAAATCAAACAAAGGTACAAACTCATGGCAGATTTAACAATATATAACCAGGAAACTGGAGAAGATAAAACAGAAATAACGCCAACTAACAAGCGCGGTAGACCTCGCAAAGGCGGCGATTTGTCCACATTGAGCAAGTCTCAATCTGGCGGGATTACTTCTTTAAACTTTGATGAGAACAGCATTCAAAACGTAAGCATTATCTCTCAGGCATATGGTGCTGACTTCTTACCGCAGCTTTACGACCGTCTCAAAGCTGAAGCTATGGGACAAAGAGAGACATTTGACCAAACACAGGCGTTGGAAGAAGCATTAACAATTAGCCGGCATTTAAACGTCGAACGAGCCGAAAAGCTAGGACGTGAGAAGGGTTCTAGACAGATGGAATTAAGACAGCTAATTAAGCTTAAAAAGGAAGCTGATGACTGGATGGATAATCAGTTTGAAGACATGGTTATTCATTATGCAACTATAGGTCTTTCCTATCCCCAAATAGTAGGAACAATGAAAGACCATGCAGCCAAATTACACATTGACTTAGTTAACTTCTCAATTAGTCCGTCAGGGCAATGGTCTTTCCCAGATTATAAGTTTGTCCATGAAGACAAAATCCAAGCTTGTAAATCCAGATTAGCTGAATTAGGAGTTGAGTTAGACAAATTAAAAGAGTTAGGAGTTGATGTTTCTTAAACTATTAGCTTTGTTTTTGTTAATAGCTAGTATGCTTTATTTATTTACTAGTAAAGATAAACTAGCTATTTACGTAGGATTCACAATATTAATTTCAGTCAGGATATTAATTGAATGAAAAAAAGAGACCCCACTACCAGACAATTACCACAAGTTCCCCAATCATCTCTTGATGACATGGAGCTTACAGAATATGAGTTAGATGCGATTAAGTCAGAACGCCAAAAGTCTTACTTTTATCGCCTAGCTATGTTAGAAAACTCTCAAGATTTAATTGGACTTCTGTTGTTAGCAAAGGATAAGAAAATGGCAAACCTAATCAATCAATTTATTGACGGTAGTCTAGCTACAGGTACAGCTTTATTTTTCGGTGCAGGTTTGCTAGGCATTGCTTTATCCCCTGCTGTAATTGGTATTGGTCTTGTTGGTGGTGGCTTAATTAGTTGTTTAGGACGGGAATAATGACTTTACTGTATAACGTTTATCGAAGAACAAACAATGTAGATAATGGACTGACAAAAATGAACAAAGTCCCCATGACTAGAGAAGCTGCTATTAACTTAGCTGACTACTTGCAAGAAAGAGCTATCAAAGAAAACAAATATATAGTCTTAAGACATAGAACAAACAGAGGCTATGTGTATGAAAGCATGAGGACTTACTGATGTGTTAACCACCACAGAAAAGCCGTCTTATCAACTGCTAAAAGAGGGCAAAATAAAACCAAAAACAATAGTCTTTGCTACTACTTTAGTTGTAAGCTTGCTGTTTTATTCTCAGTCTTTAAAACCAGCCACAGTTGTAGAACTGTCAACTAATAAACAGTCTAAAGACTATACAAAATGGGTAGAAAGTTTAGCAACTAATTATTTATTGTTAGCAGAACAATTAACCCAAACACCCGGCAATAGTTGTTTTAAAGAAACTATAGATAATTGTTTAGAACAGCTAAAACCACAGAAGCCTAAACAGTCTAAATCAGAACCTAAAAAAGCAATTAACTCTGATTTAAGACAATTAGGATATCAAGTAAGATTAGAAGCAATCAGCTTTGCTCAGGAGAAAAACAAAAAGCAGGAGGGTAATTAATGGGTAGTTTTAAGTTAGAGGCTAAAACAATTTACACTGGGATTCATCAGATGACAGGTATCTCAGAAGGCACTTTAAACGCTGCTCTAAATGGCGACCTTAGCGCGGCTGATCAGATTCTCAAGTATAACGAAAATGTAGTTAGACAAGCAGAAATTGCTGATACTGTATTTACTGCCATGACTGATGGTATGGAAGCACACGGTAGATTAATAGATACTCAAGCCAACTTTTTAAAACAGGCTGGGAATACTATTACTACAGCCACAAAAGCCGTTACAGGAGTAAACCAAGCTAACTTAAAACTAGGTCACGCTACCACAGAAATTTTACAGGAAGATAGACTAAAACAGAATCAATTGATTCAGAATCACAGAAGAAAGATTTGTCTTCTCCCTCAAGAATACGCTGCACAAGAAACAGTAGCAGATATCAATTTCAGACAGAAAAGATATCAGCTAACTCAACAAGTAAATGAAGCAAGAGACGCAGCCAACAACGATAAAAAACAACTGACTCCTAGACAACAAAGCATGGAGAACTTAAGAGAATTAACAGGAAACGTAGGTAAAGCTGGGTCTGGTATTGGTGGCTGGTTTGGTAACATATTTAATGGCTTATTCGGAGCGTAAATAATGAAAAAACAATCAAAGCTTGGTGTAAACTTTGCAGTCTGTAAAGTAGCTTGTGGTATTTGTGCCACCAATGAATTTAGATTACCTTACAGACTAGGAGTAGCCTTATTTAACTTGGAAGAATCTCTAGAAAGTGGGGTTACTTTTGACTCTATTTCTAACAAGTACAAGAATGTTACTTTAACAGAAATAGAAAAGCTGCATACTAAAGTTAAAGAAATAATCAAAGCATACGAGGTGAGACAAAATGTTAGCTAACTATCAACAACCAGACAATAATGATGACCCGCATTTATTTGAAAGCTACGATAGTCAACAAGTCCAAAATAGGATAGAACAGTCAGACATCGCTATACAAACCAGACTAGGGTTAGCACAAGGGGCGGGGCTTGTCGGTTTTCAGCTTGTTTCAGTACAGTCACTTTACGCAATGGGGACTGTGGGAATGCTCCCAGTAGTAGTGGCGAGTATTCCTGTCTCATTAGCTTTTGGCATGGCGTTGAATACAATTACTATTGATAACGGTTTAAGTATTTCTGACTTAGGAAAGTTTGGCGCCGGATTGTCTCGCTGTGGGATATTAATCTTTAGCACTTGGAAACTACACTCAGACAACGAAAGAGTAAACGCTATTGCCAAAGAAGGTATCAGCACAATAAAAGCTGATCTTGACTTATATGAAAAAAGACAAGAAAAACCAGGAGCTAATGACGGCTGGTTAATGTTAGCCGCTCTTGCTGTTGGTGTAGTAGTAGCTGCTTTTATTAAAAACAGGAGGCGGTAATATTAAAACTAATAACAACAATAAAAAACCACTAATTAACTTAGTGGTTTTTTGCTTTAGGAAATTAAATCAGGTCTTTGATATTCCTCTACTTTATCTAATATTTCTTCGATTACTTCTTTGTTTCTCTTGTTTTTCTTGATGTATTCCTTTAGCAATCTATTTGCCTCTTCAGCAAGTTCTAACATTTCTTGGAATTGCCTAGTATCTTCAATCTCTTTATAGACTTCAGTAAGTGTATGCTTAGTCATTTTCTTGTTTCCTCAATTACCTTTTGTTTGCTTTCATTTTACTGCCATTTTAGCTAAATGTCAATACTACCTAAATCAGTTTGACGCTCTTTTTTAACCATCTTGACATATACATAATCAAATAGTTTTGCATAAAACGACTGGCATTTCATAGCAAATAACAGGTCTTCTGATTTAAAGACATCTTTTGCGGTTACATGGTCACATTTTTTATTAACGTAATAGACACAATCTCTACATGAATATGTGTTTGTAACTTTGTACATTTTAGGTGACTCCTTCTCTAATAATTAAAGTTAACGTAAGCTTCCCATAAATTATTTATGGGTTTATTTTTATAGGCTGCGTATTTAATACAATTAGCCGTGCCACCTGCTTGGCTACCATCATAGAGAGCTACTAACCTAGTACAGTTATCTACCATCCACTTATTTCGTAACATTAATTTCCTAGCTTCATAGCCACCGTCACAGATAATTACTGACTTGCTAGACTGCTCTAATACAACGTAATAGAGATATTTGTCCTCAGAGTTCCATAGTCTTTCTTGACCTTTAAACGGAATAGCAGCAATCAAAGGTATTCCTAACTGTATAGCTGCTATTCCTAACGCAATATCCCAGCCCAACGCCATACCTACTATTACTTTATCTGGTAGCTTTTTCTCTAGATACCAGATAGCTAAATCAGTTAATTGCTCCCTCAAGACTGGACTATAAGGGTCTATTTTTCCTAAAGCTAACTTAGTAAGTCTATGTCCAGTGCCAGCTACTATGTCTAGGTTTTGTTGCATGAGATAAGGCTCTGATTGTGTGCTGACAATCCTACACTATTAATCGGTTTTTCGTTGTTCTAGTTTTTTATAGTTGATTTGCAGCATCTTAGTAAAAGCCGGAATATTGTGATTTTTCCATATTGGATCTGTAGGATGAATTACCCAGTTCTGAGGATGATGACAAATATTTCTATGGCAATATAAGCAAACAGGAAACTCATTAGAACCCCTGCGATTGCCAGACTTACGGTAGCTTGTATGATGTACCTGTTCTGATGTTCTAATCATACAAACACAGCAAATACTACCAGTCCCTTTATGTACCTTTGCACAATGCTTTTTGTAGCTAGAAATATTACCGTAACGGTCATCGTAACTACTTTGCTTACCTGTTTTAGTTTTAAATGACTTAAACTTTGGTTTAGTTTGAGACATTTTACTATTTCTCCTGTTATTTATATGGTTGCATTAAAATAATATCACTGCTATATTAAATTTACAAAGGTAAAACGGTAAAATAATATGGACTCCCGATTTGACTTAAAAACACAGTCATATAGTATCCCTAAGCTAAATATTCTTAGCTGGGGTTTAGTAGCGGCTGCTTTAGGTTCTGCCATTGCCTCTCATTATGGCAGCTATCCACAATCATCTGATATGTGTTTCTATCCAGTAGCAGCCCAGGAAAAGGATAACAGGCTAAAGGAAAGAGACCTAGAGAACAGCTTGGAATTAACAACTATTTCCACAAAAAGTCAGAAGAATTTAGATAGTAAGCTCTTATTAGGTCGTAAGTTCTGTAATGTCCGTCGTGGTGACGTGGGAACTATCCCTAAAAGTTATTTGATAAAAGCAGAACATACTAGTATTAATGATCGTGCTTCTGATTTAGCAGTAATCTCTCAAGGATTAAAAGAGGGCTGGCTTTATCAATTGCAAGAGTTCCCTGCTGAAAATCCCTACAAACTTGCATTTGGCTGGGCAACTATTGGGCTGTCAGGTTTAGCATTGTGGAGTCTAAATTTTCAGCGTGATCAGATGTCTCTAATGCGCCCTAAATATCGCGCTACTCATAGACAAGCTAGTATTCAAGCAGGTTACAGCCTAGCGTTTGCCGAAGCTGACTTCAAGATGTCCGCCGAATTATTGCTGGTCAAATTTAGAGGATTGCGTGAAGCGGACGCTAGAAAGGTATTTTTAGCTAGTTTGACACAAGAGCAAGCTTACTCTCTTCTCAGTTCAATGTCTGGACAAGATTATGAAGACTTTGGCTATTTAATTGATAACGGAGCTAGTTTCAATAAATTCATTTCTGCTAGTGTGGCAGATGAAGTAGAGTTAGAAGAAAGTGCTGAGTATGAACCTGTAACTACAGAAACAGTACAGGAAAAACCGCAATATACTCGCACTGATAACCTGCCAAAAGAAGACAAGTATGAACCATTTAGAAAGGCTGGTTTATCTATTATTAAACAAGCAGGTTCACCCGGTAAATCTAAAGCGTTAATCGCTCCTAGCCGTACTGGAAAGACAACAGTTGTTTACTTCATGATTGAAGAAACAGTAAAGCTAGTAGGAGAAGAAAACCTAACTTGCTATGTGTGGCAGGGTAAAGGAATTGAACCAATACACCCTACTATTCCTAGACAAAACCACTCAGGATTTACACTCAAAAACTTTGGTTTAGAAAGCTTAGATTCTGTTTGGGAGGAGTATGAAACCAGACAAGATTTATTAGAAAAAGGGTATCGTGACTTTGCTCCTGTCATTTTAATAATTACAGATTGGCAGTCAATTAAAGACCAGTTAAGTTCCCAAGATAAGGAAACTTTCAAAGAAGTCACTGCAAAAATAATGACTTTAGCTAACAACGGCGCTGCACTAGGTACTACAGTTTGGTTAGATACCCAGTCTCCTGTTATAAGTGATTGGGGTCTAGGGTCAGCAAGTATTAGAGATAATTTTGATATCTTTGCTATTGCCAGAATTGGGACTGATAGCAACGGTCAAATTATTGGTGACACTAAGTGCATTACTAAAATCTTGCAGAATGATTATTTAGTTCCCAGTGAAAGCGATCGCACCAAAGCAGTTGAGCAATATAATTTCTTGCTCGAAGGTATGCAGTCTAAAAAGATTACCACGTCTGTAATTCTATCTACTGCTGGTGTGGTTAGATTGGGCATTACCCCGTTATTTGAACGTAAGGCTTTACAGTTTTCTAATAACGTAAAAGAAGAACCAATTGATATTTGGGATGAACCCGAAATAGTGGAACAGCCTAAGAAAGTTGAGTTTGTAAAAAACGAGGAACTGTCACTAAAACAAAAAGTAGAACTGTTAGTTAAGTCTGGTAAGAGCTATAAAGAGATTTGTGCAACGCTTTGGAATGATAAACCTCTAGCAGAAATAGCACCAATGCTAGGAAGTTGCTGCCGATTAGATAAGATTAATATTTTATCTGAATGCGCTACTTATCTGTTAGAAAAACTAAGAGGACACGGCTGGTTAGATGTTACCAGTGATGAGTTTAGTAATTTAATTAATGGTGAGTTAGCAGATTTTCAGGTTAATGAAGGCTTGGAAGAATTAGCTTTACTGGGATACATTCAAGTAGAAAATATTAAGGTGCGCGCACTTTACTAAAAACTATGTTATATTAGAAATGTATCTTGGTAGATGCAACCTATTGAGTATAAGCTATAATCCCTCTCTAGTGTCTGGTGATGCTAGAGCATTTTTTTATTTTTCTGTTAAATATTGCCTAATTAATTTAGCTAATTCTATAAAAGCTTCTCCAGATAGCTGCTCTCTTGTTGTTAAATCTAATAAAATTTTGCCTATATTCTCCTCAGAAATATCAGCTAAATCGACTACTATAGGGTATTGATTTTTTAATATTAATTGCTCTGTTTTAGCGTTAAATTTCCAAAAAGTAGATAAATTCACTATTATTTCTCTCTTATTAAAAGTCTTAATATCTCTATTTAGTAAGCTTGGTTTTTGTATTTTATGGCAAATATTAAAAGTATCATCGGGTTCTTTAATTAGTAGCGTATCTAATATAGAAAATAAGTTGCTGCGAGTGACTTTAATTTTATGTTTTTGCGCTATCAGTCCATAAATCTCTCTAGCAGTGCTGCCGATATGCCCGTCTTCATAGCCTAGAATTTCTGCTATTTCTATATATGTTTTTCCAGTTTCTAAGTGTTTTAATATCTGCTTTTCTAAGGTAGAAAGTATCTTTCCTCTTATGCTATGCGATAGGTTATCTAGTAATTCTATATGGTTCACTTTAGTTCCCCTTAAATTGAAAATCGCACAGCACGGGATTTGCGCTGTGCGACTGTTATATGGTTTAGTTCCCCAATTTGAAATTAAAAAACGCGCTCTTTTTATATTTTTTAAAAGAGTCTATTAATTTTTGGTTTGGTTCTGGCGGATTAATCAAAGCATCAACAAAAACTTCCTGGTCTTTCTTGCTTAAAATTATTATTTCTTTTGGCTGTGTGTTCATGTTTCCTCTTGTTTCAGTTGAGCAAATAAGGTTTTAATTCCGTTTCAGTTCCGTTTCAGTTCCCCTTTAGAAATTAGGCATTCCTCAAGTTTAGCACTTGACCATCATAATCGGCTAGTTTCAATTCCCACTTAGAAATTAAGCATTCCTCAAGGACTTTACGGAAAGTGACATATAAGCATAGTTTTATGCACGGTTTAAAAAAATTAAGTCAAAAATCCTATTGCATTTTTTCAATGTTATGTTAGTATTTGAGTACGACTCCCCAGCACGACCACTTTATAAAAGTGTGTTCAAGCTGGTTGGATAGCCTATATGGCTATCTGTTTAAAAAATTTATCAAAAACAAAAGTCCGCCTTGACATTTGGTGGACTTTTGTTTTTATACTCTTGTTTCAGTTCCCATTTAGAGATTAAGTATTCCTCAAGAATACTTTGCAAGACTAGCCAAATGCTTTATGTTGTCTAGGTTCTGAAGTTTTGGCGAATGTCCGGGGTTTTTGTTCCCTCTTGAGGTCTGCCAAAAATATCTAATTTCCGTAGGGGTTCTGTTAGCCATAGTTCCGGCTAATCTGTAGGAATTGTCGCCGCATCCCTTACTTTTTGCCTAGTTAAAAACCCGGCTAGAAGTCATGTTCTTATCGCTAAGAATCCCGCCCAAACTGCGGTGTGTTCATGATAAAACATTTTATTTACGTTGTCAACATAGTAAATTAAATTACTTAAAATATTTTATGTTAAATTAAAAAGTAATCAACGTTTAAAGGATAAAGAACCATGGCCATAGTGCAACATGATTTTCAAGGCAAAACAATTTCTCAGACTTCAGAGGAAACCCTTATTGCTAATACAGTAGTGCCAAAGGGCTATGTGAACCTAACTGATATGTGTAAAGCCAACGGTAAGAAGCTTGGGCATTATTTGAAGCTACACTCCACCAAATCTCTTATCACTGATTTGTGTAATAGTTATACAACGACTGAAGAAAAACTGTTGATTATTATTAGGGGATCTTTTAGGGGTGATAGCTCTTTGCAGGGTACTTGGGGAATTAAAGAAATAGCCAAAAACCTTGCGTCCTGGTTAGAAGCAAGTACAGCAAGACAAGGCTCTAATCATTTTGAGGCAACAATACAGCTTAGATTAGGTTTGAGTCTCAAAGGTGATATGGAGGTTAAAACACCTGTAGGAAATATAGATGTTCTTACTTCAACACAGATCATAGAAATTAAAGATGCAAAATCTTGGAAGTGTGCTTTAGGTCAAGTAATAGCCTATGGTCACTATTACCCAAGCCACAAGAAAAGGATACATTTCTTTAATAAAGAGTACAGTCAATCAAAATCTATAATTGAGGATATATGTAAAAAGCAAGATGTAATAGTTACTTGGGAGTAGCCTGTGATTATTACCATTCAGGGTTCTTATTCAAAATTCCCCTAACAATCACTGCTAGGGGAATTTTTAAATTACATACATTTAGATAGGAAAATCCTATCAGATTCTAACAGCCCTTCATAATATAACGATGCCATGACATCGGTTACTAACTCAGAGGCTTGGATGAGTTTTTGTCTCCACTCATCTTTAAAATCTACCCCTTCGGGAATACTCATTACTACTTGACCGTGTGCTACTATTTTGTCAAAAGCACCTGCTAACGCGGCAACTTGGCCACTCATATCAAAATAGTCGTTTGCTACGCACGGTAGTGTTCCTGCTTCTGTAGAACGGGGTTGTTGTTCATGAAACAAATAATCGTCCATCTCTAACTGTACCTGCTCTACAGGGTCAGATAGCTTATACCCTTGCAACGCACAAAACCTTTCGGCTTGTGCATAGGTGTCTGTTCTGTGAATGACAACACCGTTTGAACTAATAAAATACGGTCTTGTCAACTCATCATCATCGTAGCTGATGACGGCTGTTTCCTGCCTTGGTTGTTGCTGTGGCTGTACAGCTAATAAGATTTGAGAAATGCAATCAGCTTTACTGCGGCGACGTTTAACGCCGAGTTGGTCACAGAGTGACCATAATTGGTTACGGTTTTTTCTAGCTAGTTGCTTTTCAGAATACAAAGATGTCATAATCGTAGTGCCTGTATTTGGGTAGAAGGTAGTCGCTGTGTCCTGAGAAAACTAAGCGGCTGCCTTTATTACTTTTTATGATATCCTTTAATTTAATAACTGTCAAGTAGTTAATACTAATTAATTTATGATATATTCTGATTATTGAGTTTGAGCAATGGACATGAAAGATTTAAGGAAACGGTCAGGAAAAAAAGTAGAGCAGATAGCGTACGAATTAGGAGTATCAGTGTCAACAATACATAATTGGGAACAGTTGCGCTGTGTTCCTAGAATGACACCAAAAGCACTTAGACATCTAATGGAAGTATATCAGTGTAGCTTTGATGAGTTAGTCAGAGCAGAAGAGGCGATAACTAATTAAAAAAATACCCACTAACTTTTGCTGTTAGTGGGTTTTCTGTAAAATATTTAAAAGATTAAACTGTGAAATTAAAAGTAGCTTCGTTGTAAAAGTCTACTCTTTTTAGAATCATTATTCTTGTTTCCAGTTCCAATTTTTGGCTTGACAATATCTTACGCAAGCATTATAGCTTGCTTCAAATACTGGGATACTCTTCTTATCCCAGTCCTTTTTAAAAAGAACTTTTAGTCTGTTATTGTGGCTATTTAGCACAACTGCTTGCTGTATCATTTTTTTTTCCTACGTGTATTTGGGTTTTGCCTTTTGTTCTGTATCTACTATATTAAATCTAAGATAAAATGTCAACACTTAAAATAAAACATTTTATCTGTAGATATAGTTACAGCCTGACTACTTACCTATTGCTCCTCTAACCTATCCAGTAAGTCAATTAACTCTGCTCTGTTTTCGCTGCACATAGCGTCAATGGCAGCTATAGTAACGCCTAGCAGATAAGCGGTTTCATCTGTCTCTCTTTTAGGGTTGTTCCCATAAGAAGATTCTATTATTTTAAGCTCACCTGCTATGTACGCTGCTACTGAAGAGTCATTCATTAAGTCACAGGCTAGTTGCCCATCTTTTCTCCTTTGAGAGTCACTCTTTCTTAGATATGCTCCGTTTCTTTTTGCCATTTCAGAATTACTAAAAAACGTAGCTAATTTGAATTCATACATCCAAAACTGCTTTTCCGTAGGGTATACGGGTTTTGCTAACACAGATAAGGTGCTAGACAAAACTAAAATACCAGCTAAAACAAAACTTTTCATTATTTTTGTTCCTTGTAATAGTCTTTTATTTTTCTGTACTCCTCTTTTCTTTGGTCATACTCCTCGTCACTAATGCATCCTTCATCCCAGTCCCAGCCTAGCTGGTTAATGTAATTATCCCACCCTGCTAAATATGCTTTGATTGCGTCAGGGTGTTTTAGAGACAACAATTCTGTGCCTTGATTACCAGCCACACATTCTTCATGGCACGGATGATATTCCCACCAGTAATCCTGATGGGCTCGATGTTCTTTAGGGAATAGACATACTTCTATTTGATATATACCTATATGTTCCTCTTCTGTGTCATAGCAAGGAGAAACATCAAATGTCAGATAATCCCCATTTTTGAAAGCCACATAGACTTTTTTTGTGTCGGGCAGAAATCGCCAGTTAGCTCCGTCACAATCAATATCGTGATTGTCGAATAAGCACTCAGTAATTCTATCGTAAAACTTGTCTGTGATGGTTTCTTCTCTCACATCACGTTCTTTAGTAAAAAAGGGAGTAATCAATCTAGTTGCAGGTGCTTGGTATGTCATGGTTTTACCTCTGTTTTAGTTGACTTAGCTAGCAGTTTAACGACTTGCTCAGGTCGTGTTTTGCTTGTTACTGCGGATTGTATCTGTACATCGGCTGGTTTGAGGGCGACGAACCCCCTATGTACTTCATATTTTTGTCCCACCACTCTCGAAGTGAACCTTCTTCAAGTACGGCGACTGTGGGTTTTGTGTTACCCCAGGCAGTCGTATATCCTGTAAAAAGATACCTATCCTGGAAGGCATCCTCTGCCTTGTTTATCCATTCTTGCCCAATTGATGGGCAGTAATCGTCCTCGTTCTTGTAGATACGAAGCTCGGTGTAGCCGCCACACTCTGCGCCTAGGTAGGCGTAATGTGCAGAAGCTACAATGTAGCTTTTGCCTTGGTAATCAACGAGGGTAAGCTCGTTGATCTGACCATTTTCTTTGATTTCATTTACTACCCTTATTGGGTATTTGTTGCAAAACTTGCCCATGTTTTACCTCTTAGTTAACTCGCCTCATCAGTACCCAAGTTGTAATCTTGGATAGACGGGATTGCTCCCGTTTCGGCTTATTACTGGGATACTATCCCAATGGGTTTTCCTTGCTGGTCTGTCTCTAAAACGACCACATTAATCTTGTCTCGTCTCATTTGAACTATGTACATAAAGTCAACCCACCACGGGATGACTACCGTGTCACCTATTCCAAGACGTTTTTTATGGATATTTATTTTATACTCAACACCTTCAGAGGTGTATTTTAGGAAAAACGCTGACAGGCAACCAGCGTCCTGTTTTTCCCAGCCGTTCTTAGTTGTTTTAGGGACATACGTAATGTCTGACACGCCTTCTATAAGCACATCACACTCTAAGTCAAGATGTGCTAACTCCTCTTTAGTGAATCCGATAGAATAGTTCATGATATTTTACCTCAATTGTTTTAGTTAACTTAGACAGCAGTTTAACGACTTGCCCAGGTCGTGCCAGCGATTTTATTCATCCATTACTCCATTAGTGAACCCTCTTTCATAGCCATCTTTGTAGGCTATTTCAGTTTCCTTGTTAGGAAACTTCGGAGTATTGATAAAGGGAGCATCAGGATCTCTATCCCAATAGCCGTCCTCATACCCATAATTTGCACCTAGCTCAAACCACTCATGCAGCGGATGGGCTACATCAGCATAGTTTGTTGGATCGAACTCTCTAATATTTATAGTGGGTATATAGTATTCTTGTGGCATCCAGACATCAGGGATGTCTTTTTTTTCCCTTGAGTAAGGATATTTTGTAGTGACTTCTATGCTAGGTTTATACCCAGCAGAGAACCTTACCTCAATTATTAAGTTTTTTACTATTCCAAGAAAACCTCTTTCAGTTTTCTTGAACTTAACAGGCTTGCGTATCTTGTAACAGTCCCACAATCTTCTACTAATTTCTTTCCTTAAAGAGGGAGTTAGTCTTTCTTCAAAGCTAACCCTGAAATAGGGCTTCCATTCAGGCAATGAAATCCAAGTGATTATTTGATTCTCTTTCAATTCTAGTTTTTGTGCTAATTCTGCTGTACGCATACCCGCTCCTTTGTTAACTTGCCTCATCAGCGTGAAGGTTGTTATCCTTACACGGACGGGATTGCTCCCGTTTCGGCTAATCTTTACCACGCTCCCAGGTATTGGGAGAGCCTAGCCCAGACTTAGGAGAAACTGAGGGCATAGGTACACCGCTAACTAGGGATTTTTGACAAATATGCCAAAAATTTCGATTTTCGCCAGTGGCTTTCCACTGGTCTATATCTACTTCCCATCCATAAGGGATGAGAATTTCTTTATTCTGGCAATACTCAGACTCTAGGTATTGCCTAAAGTCTTCGGGGAGATACTCTTCCCCTGTGTGCGTCGGTTTTGGAGCTAAAAACCCAACTTTCTGGCATTGAAGCCACTTCAAAACGTCTGCAATGTTTTTTCTTAGTTTTCTATGGTCTTTTAATTCTCGTTCTGATAAACGAGATTCGCACTCACTAATCGCTTCTTTGACTGCTTGTGTTAAATTCATGTTTTACCTCCTAGTTAACTCGCCTCATCAGTACCCAAGTTGTAATCTTGGATAGACGGGATTGCTCCCGTTTCGGCTATCGTCCAGTTATCATTGGTGGTGTGCCGTCGGTGTAAACCACCAATGTGAATTTCTGCCCATTGGTGGATGTTACTGGAACATCTAGCCTATCAGGCCTAGAATATTTTACTTTTTCCAAACCTTTAAATTGAATTTTATGGTCGTGATCAAAGGTCACTGAATACTTATCTGTTTCCAGATAACCCTTTGTCCATGTGTATTCTTTTTTTAATGCTTCTCGCACCAATTCATAATCTTCTTCTGAAGGCTTCCATTCTTGAGGAAACGGATCAGCTACTATGTCTTGGAACTTACCAAACTGCTCTAACCAAGATAGTGTAGCTGTTTTATAATCAGATGGATGCCAAGTAAGCACCATCTTTAAATTAGACAGCATTTCAGCCAAGGTGCGTCCTTCTCCGCCAGCAGAACTAAGCCAGCGTTCTATTTTTTCTGATCTATATTTTGGTTCTGCTATAATTTGAAATTCCCACATAGAAGACTCCACTCTAGCAGAATAATTGCCAGTTGATGATATTTTATTAAATTCCCAGTTGATACCAGGAAAATATTTTTTTATTTCGTTCTGCCATTCAGATGTAGATGTTAGTTTAACTGGTTTTGTGAATGTCATATCTAAGCTCCCTTTTTTCTTGTCTTTCTCTATCTATGTAACCAATATATTTTATCTAAGATAAAATGTCAACTACTTTCTTACTAGATTTATACTGAATTTTTAAAACATTTTATCTGTAGCTAAGTTTACGTTAAGCACAATATAGCCCGTAAGCCATAGAATGGCAATACCCTTTCATGCGAATAACAAAAATTATTTATTTTGCAAGTGTTCCACAAGTTTAAGGAAAGCTACTTTACCTAAACGCTTTAGAGTGCTGAGCTTAATTTCCTGATTACCTGCTTGAGTTGCCAATAAGACACAGCAGCCAAAAAGCTGATAAAACTTAGATTCTGAGATTGTTTCAGCGTTATCAGGAATCCTAACGTTTGCTTTTAAGGCATTTAAAACAGAAGCATGATAATTTAACGCCGATAGAAGTTCCAATATTAAATAGTCAACAGCCCATGAGTAAGTCGCTTTATGGACACTATCAAAGTCTAATAAAAACCCATAGACAGAATAACTACGCTCTTGTATTTTAGTTTCAGATGTAATTTGTGGGTTAGAATCCAAGAAATTTACAAACCTAGCTAAGACTTCGCTTGTAATACTACTTTTATTTTGCTTAGGCTTTGGTAATGGCTTACCACGATTGTAAGCATCCCCATATTTTTCATCTAAGTAGTCAGTAATTAGATAGAAACATTCTTCTCCTAAAGTAATTATCATTTTGAGTTTAGCGTTTTTACCAATATCAAATCTATGGGCAATGTTCCCGTAAATATTCCCATAGATAAAAAAACCAACTATACAGAAAAACCTATCTCTACTCAAGAAAGAATCTAAAGTATTACCGTCATAGAGACGATCACCTGTTATCTGTTCCCAAAGTGTGATTTTCTCATGTTTTTGTTGAGTAGGGTAAGAGTGTCCGAACCATGTTAGTAATTGCTCTAAAAAATAAGAGCATTCTAGTCTTTTAATTGGGTTGTCATCTTTATCCGGATACGCAAATTTAAACAAATCATACTCAAAATAAGCAGAAGACCTTACTTTGTACGTATGTCTGATTATTATGGAACTGTCACAGGGTTTAATTTTAAGTAAAGACTTAATGTGTTCAATTCCTAATTGTAATTCCGCCTTTTCTAAAGTAATACTCATTTGATTTTAGTTGCTGTTTTTGTTGGTTCTGTAGTAGTAGCTAACCTAGCAAATTGTGCCAGTAAATAACTTTCAGCTAAGTTATTAGAGGCTTCTTTTGTACCATCACGCTTCTTAGTCCAAGCATTATCAGGAACTTCTAAACCCATACTCAAAGCAGTAAATACTGATTTTTTCTTATTAGAATCCAGTCCAAAAGGTTTCTTCCATTGTTGAGGTTCTAAGCTAACTATTCTGATATTAGGAGCGACTTGCATTTGGGCAATAAGATTTAAACAACTGCCAAAAGTCTGAATACTCTTAGCTCCCTTAAACTTATAATGGTCGGAATTACTAGAACTTCCTACCTTTTCAACAACCATGATAATTTCTGGAAACTTACTTAATTCTTCCATAGTCGCACAAATGTTTATCATCTGATTACCATAATCATTTAGTCTAATTAACGGTAATTTTAACAGTAGTTCACTGTTACCAAACTCATTTAGAATTACAATCCAACTATCTTGAACCTGAGAATCAAAACCACCGTAATAGGTTTTCATGACATTAATATCTAAAACAGTAAAATAATATTAGCACTATTTTATAAAAAGCACAAAAAAAAACAGCAAGTTAATTAACTTGCTGTTGAAAGACTAATTGGAAGATTTAAAAAGCAGGTTCTAATAGATTAACATCAACTGTTGTTGTTGCTGGAGGTAATTCTGCATTTTTCTGTTTACTAGCTTCTAGTTCTAAGATTTTTTTAAATCTACTACTAAAGATTGCTTTTCCTTTATCAACATTAGTCATGATGTCACCTTGAGGCGAGATTCCTGAAGAAATCACTTTTTGTTCTGAGATAATCATCATGACATAGCCATTGCATCCTACACCTGCTTGTTTTAAGATTTGAGGAGTATCAAGCAAAATTTTCATTACCTGCTCGTCTGTTTTACCGTTAGCTTCTTTATCCAATGCTTCTCGAATTGTGGACATTAAAGCGGAATCACTTTTACGCAGTGACGATGCAAAACCAGTGCCACTTATTTTTTTATCAATAAAGCAGCCGTCGTTACAGTCAACACTATACTCAACTCCTGTGTTGATATCAATAGCCTCAAAAGTCCATCCTTTGATGAAACCTTGGCTACCGTCTTTTTTGTTGATGACTTTATCCAAACGGTCTATGTTCCTAACTTCATAGACTCCTACAGGAAGTGTTTTCAATGGCACGGTAAAAGTACCACCGGAATATACCTTACCAGTAGCTTCTGAGGCTATAATGTCTATGATAATCTCAGGTACTTTTTTGCCCGAGTCTAGAAATTTAACTAATTGCGCCTGAGCGTCTTCCATCTTTCTATTAGGAGCAATGGCAAATTCATACTCAACACTTTGAGAGATATCGTCATCAGAAGTCGGTTTGGTTAAGTCAAATTTAAAGCCCGCAATAATTTTTTCTTGCGGTGTGCCAGCCCCAATTACAATCCGTTTGAGGGCTAATTTACCGTAACCGTTGGCAGTGTTAAATTTCTTTAGCAGTGTAAAAAGCTCGGCAACTTCTATTTTATAGTCGCCCATTGTAAAGAATAAAGCATTTTTTTCCTGTGTCTTACCTTTACGGAAAGCCGGGGGAACACAGTATTGTATTTCGTAGTCGTTAAGGACAAACTTTAATACTACAACGTCATCACTAATGCCTAAGACACTAGCAAGATTTACCAGACAAGATGAACCAAGACCAGGTAAATGTTTCAAATCACCTACTGTCAGACCGTAATCACCGCTAGAAAAACCCACAGGCAAAGCTTCAAGTACAGCATCAGAATACCCGATAAAAGCATCTTGAGAATAGAACATAGTTTTAGTCCAAAGAAAATCAAGAGAATTTAAGTGTTTGAGATGGTATTCCATCCTTTTTTAATAGTAGCAAAATTATTTTATAATGTCAAGGAAAATAAGAGGCATAAGATAAAATATTTAACTTAAGCCACCTTAACTATTTTAGAGTTTTCTAGCAGATATCTATCATTAAACTCTATACAATAATTACCAAACTCAGCACTAAGTTCTCTAAACACATCTTTATTAGACCCTTGTTTCTTAGAGTATTTTGACCATAAAAAATGTCTGTAAAATAGATAGTTCCCGTAAGTAGGTTTATCTCCAAAGATAGCGTGTCTTTTCCAGTCACGTCCTATCTGCACATCATCACCGTACATTTTACGCATTTGCATATAAGCCCAGCCGGGGGCATATTCTTTAACGAGAACTCCTATCTTAAGAATGTTACGATATATTTCACGGTGTGTTAGTCCGCCACTGCTAGAAATTTCTAAAAATTTAATACCATTAGCGTTCTGACTTTCAGCAGCTTCTTTGATTTTTTTCAATGCCCTATCAGCGGCTTTTATTGCTTCACCGTCTTGTAAAAACTTCTTAACTGCGGTTTCAAAAGTATCTATTTTAGAATAAAGATGGCTGTTTTTTAAAACAGGAGTCTCCACTAATTCTACTAATTTGTAAGTCTGTAACTGTAGCTTTTGAATTGGTAACGGGTCGTTTCTAAACACAAAACCAGAAATAGCACTTTTTAGAGATACTAGACATCTATTTAGTTCTAGCTGCAAGTTACTGTCTTTTAATTCCAATTGATTACAAATATCTGTGATTTGTAAATGCTGTGTTTGTAAGTCAAATAAAAGCCTATCGTCAATATTAAAATACCCTTGACTATTTCCCCAATTTAACAGAGTTTGTGTTAGTTCATCCAGTTCTTGTTCTAATGTCTTTTCCTTAGCTCTTGGTAATTCTTGACCGCACATATAACAGTTCTTCATGGCACGTCCGTTAATTGTTCCACAATGCTCACAGGTTTTACCTTCTTTAGGAATAGGAACAATACACTTAGATTCTGTTAAATCCCAGGTTGTAACCATATCGGGTAAAGCGTCAGCAAAGTAGGGATTGCTGCATAAATCAAAAACATTACAATGAGTCTTTCCAGTTTTAGCAGAAGGTCTTAGACCACGCCCAAATATTTGAATAAATAAAGCATAACCAGCCATGCTAAATGTTCTTAAAAGAACTATATTTTCAACACTAGGTTCATCAAAACCAATAGCTAAACAAGTAACAGTAAATAGAATTGCTTTACGCTCTCTAAACTTACTGAATGCCATTACGCGTTCTGCTTGTGGAGTATTATCGCATACTAATATTAGTTCTCTATCAATACCTACTTCTTTCATTTTATCTCTAAAATAATTCATGTATTTTAGAGCGATCGCCTTCCTACCAAAAAAGAAAATAGACTGGGAATCAAATATAGAGTTTATCTGTTTTCCGCTATCAATATGTGAACTGGGGTTATGTAAATATTCCCAGGAATTTTGGCAATCAAACATCTGGTCTAATATTGCTAATTCTTCAGCTTCACTAAAATCAGTTGACCTTAATGCTTGTTTCCTTTCCATCACCCCTAACGGATAGTAATAGTAGGGACTGTTAAATCCTGTTTCTATTAATTTCCTAGTAGTTATGACTTGATAATGTTTAACGCCTTGGGGGTATTCAGCGCCGTCACCACGCCAGGGAGTAGCAGTAAGTAGAATTTCCTTAGCGTCATTATTAAATTTATATTCTGACATTTTTGCTTGTAATTCTCGCCTAAAAAAAGTTAAGTGAGACTCATCAAAAAAGATAACTTTAAACGGTAAATCTGGTAATCCTCTAGACTCAATTGTTTGAGCCATAGCGACTACTACTTTTGTTAATTCGTAGTCTTTAGTAGTAGGTTTTCCGCCAGCATAATAAGCTATTTCAGGCTTAAATGATTTAGCTTTACACTTATTGTCGTACGTATTTTTTACTGATTGAGTAAGAGGATTCTTAAAATCAGGGTCTTGTGCTAAGACCATTTCATACATTTTTTTAGTTCCCTCTAATCCCTTATAGATTAGAGTAGTAACAAACTGGTCTAATAAAGAAGTATAGGGAACAATTATCAAACTCCTATAGTGGTTTCCTCTCAATAACCAGCATATTTGAGCAGCAATGACAGTTTTACCAGCACCACAACCAGCAATCAAACTAGCTCTTTTTTGTGCTGATTGTCCCCAAAGAATATCAGAGCAATACTCAATAGCTGAATCTTGGTAGTCTCTAGTAATTAATATCATTGTAACCTCACTTTATTGAATCCAGATTCAGTTAAGATTGCTATATAAGTCTTGTCTTCTTTATATAAATTTATCCAACCGTTCTCTAAACAAATATTGGCAGTTCTTAGCTTAGCCGGATGCTGTAAGATATTATTAAAATATATTTTTGTAATAATATAATCTGGTAAGCCAAAAGACTTTTTAGCCCTGCGTAATGCTACAACAGTAACTTGATTATCGGCAATAGTGCCTAGAAAGGCTAATTGTGGTTTTGTTGGTTCATTCATTAGTTTTTCTCCTGATTAAAAAACATTAATTCTATATCTAGCACGACTATCAGCTACAAAGTTAGTCCTATTTCTGCTATCAATATCTAGTGTTTGACAAGAAATATCTGACCAGTTTTTGTAAACAGTATCTACTGATTGCCCTTGCGCCCCGTAACCTGTAATAGCATAGCAATATCGAACCGGGTCAACTATTTGCTCAAACTTATTTAGCTTGCTTAGTGCCTTAAACCATTCAGTAGACCGATATCCGTGGCTTTCGTTAGCTTTTTTAATAGCCTCACGCAGGATACCTACTTTATTCTGAAAAGCCACTCTGTAATCTTTATCTATTAGATTAATAGAGTTTTTTTGACCGCTCTCGTCATCAGGATCAGACACTACAACTTCCCAAATCTTCCATTCTGTTTTGTCGTCATCTTCTCTAATTTGAAACTTAGAAGAATAGACTACTAATTGTGTAGATGTGGGATAAATAATGGTATCTTTTCCTCTAGGGTCTAATCGTTTAACAGAACCTGTAGTTATTAGTAATTCGCCAGGAACAGCCGATAGGTGTTCGCTACAAGGTACTACTAGATCACGTACAAAGCTATTGATTCTATCAACTTCCTTATTACGCCAGCAAACACACCGGGTATAGTCCCATTTTTGTGTTTGTAACATAGCATCTACTTGCCTAGCAAAGCTTTCTATTCCTGCTTTTTTACCATAGACAAAATAACCATGCCCACGCTTATTTTCAGAAACAGAAGCAGGAAACGACAATAAAGGGTTAAAATTAATCCCTTTTTTAACGGCCTCTAAACTAGCAGATATTACTTTATAGATATAGCTGTCTTCTGAATATCTTTCCGTCTTAGTTAGTTCCCTAAAATTATTACCAACTAAGGAAAGAGCATGAATCCTTTTTTCGTTAACAGGTGGTAATTGCCATTGATCCATGAGAATCAGAATCTTGGCACTTGGATTGATTGCTGCATTTAAAGATTCCCAGTTATCCTTAGAAACCATTGAGCCTTCATCAACGATAACTAGGTCATAGAAATCTAACGATTTTTCTTTATCAGATCCTACAAATTGCTGATCGCCATTAGCGTCAACTACAGGTGATAGTCCTAAAGCACTAGCAATAGTCTGGACATTTATTTGTCCATTAAAAGACTTTAAGAGTGTTTTACAGGCTGAATTAGTCGGAGCAAACACACCAACTTTTGATACTGCTCCTGACCTGATAAGTTTTTCTACCGCATATTTAGCAGTAAACGTTTTGCCAGTGCCAGCAGTGCCGTAGCAGCCTATAAATCGGCTATTGCCAGTTACAGACTCCAAAACAAAATCTACTATTTCCGTTTGTTGAGGGTTAAGACTTGCACCCTTGTTTAGGGCGGACACCATAGGTTTCACCTAAAATATTTTACTTGACTTTTCCCTATGATAGCATTTACTATTATTTTAAGTCAAGTAAAATAGTGAAATACCATGTCGTTTCAAAACTTCATAGAGTCCAAAGGGTCTGAAATAAAAGCCCTTGAGGCTGCGTTAGTCCGTGTAAACCAAGAGTTGAATGCAGCCAAAGCAGCCGCCCCGGCTGTGGATAGTATAGTAAAACAAATAGCAGACTTGTTAGTTTTGTTAGAGAACAGCCCGCAGTCGGTTGTAGATTTAGCTAAAGAAGCTGTGAGCCGTGCCTGTGGTGATGCTTTAGAGTTTCCAGAAGTTAAGCAATCTCAAGAGACTTTAGAGATGTCTCCTGTCTTAGCTGACATTGTTGGTGAAACAGTTAAGGAAGCTGTGGAAACAGTTAATGAAGCTGTGGAAACAGCAAATGAGATAGTTCCTTTAGAAGAAAATAACAAGGCAAAGCGCAGGACTAAAGTAGGGTTTGACAGGAAAGTCCAAGAATGGGCTAAGGCACTAGACAACATGACTGAGGAAACATATCAATCAGTTATTGCCGAAGTAGATGACGATTATAAGTATTGGACAAATGGCGGTAAATTTGAATCTAGCGAGATAGAAGAAAAATTAAAAGATGTAACAGCACACTGGACAAGTGCTGTACAGGTAGCAGAACCGGAAATAGTTGAAGATAAAAAAGAATATTTTTTAGAGCAGCTAAACTCTAATCTAAGTGAGACTGGTTTAGGGGACTTACAAGACAAGATAAAGAACTATTACGGTTCTGGTAATATTCCCCAAGACTTGTTAGACGCTACGGTAGAAGCCTGGGGTATTCTTAATGATTCTGAAGATGAAATAGAAGTCTATGACGGTTATGTTCCAGAAGAAGAGGAACTTGAGGAAATAACTACAGAAGCTAAAGAAGACAAGACAGAAGAAAATAACAAGACCTGGCAAAATTCAATATTAAATAATTGCGAGACAGTTGAAGAACTGAAACAATGGGACAGGTTTATAGCAAACGCTATAACTAGAGAAGAACCAACTATACTGCCTGAAACACTTACTGCTTTAGAGACAACAAGAGCTAGATTAAAAGCTAGGGATGAGGAGCAAAAGAAAGAATCTTTAATAGCTGGTTGGTTGTCACGGGCTAACTCAGTTTCTAATATCAATGAAGTCCAGACAATTTATGACGAGATTAAAGAATCTGGTATAGTCCCCAGCATGGCTTTGGTTAATGCCTTAGATAAAGCTAAAAAAGATATTGAGGCAAAAGTAACAAAAGTTGGTGATGACGATGATTGGGGTGATGTAGAAAGTGGTGTATCTGATGAAGTTACAGCTACAACTACAGCAAGTCAGCAAGGATTTAGCAGCATAGGGACTTCCGATGCTTTTGGTTTTTTAACTTTAGAAGGTCAAGTTGAAAAGCACAGAAGGTTTGACGCTAGGTATATTTTGAACCCAGGCACTAAGTTATACCAACCTTCAACAAAATATGTGTTTGAAGTCATCACATGGGAAGAATTAAAGAAACTTAGTCCATTAACCGAGGAGGATGTTAATAAATTACCCTTGAAGTCTTTACATTCACCTACCAGAAGCTACGCAAAAGCAGAAGACAAAACATCAGCTTTAATCATTGTAAATGACTTACAGGCTGATAACTTTGTAGTACAATATAGAACAAGAATTGACCAAATAGCGAACGATCCAAACTTTGTAATTGGAAATTAAAAATGAATCATTACGGCATACCTCAAACAAGAGATAAATGCTATGGTGTCGCAGCCTGTCTCACATATTGGGTTTTCAAATGTAGAGACAGGAAACGCAGTCCGGCAATGGGTACTAAGACTTGGACTTATTTAGAGTCCAGTATTAGAAACTCGGCAGAAATATCCACAAATTTAGAGGACTACTTACAGCGTCTTTGTGACAAGCTTTGCTCTCAACTAAGACCTGTTGAGTTAACTAAAATAATAAAACCAACTCAGAGAATACTGAGAATCAATGAAGATGCAACTGAAATTAAGGAACTTCCTGTTGATCAAAACTTAGTATTTGTGGGTTGGCTAGATTTACTTGCTGATATTGCTCCTCACGGATTTAGTGAGTGGGATGTACTGGAGTTGTTAAGAACTAAAGCAGGAATAATTCAAGTTTTATGTAGACTAAGATTTGAAGAAGATAAAAGCTTAGGACTTGACGAGCCGGAAGAATTTATTGAAGTAGAGGCACTAAATGTTTGAGAATTACGATATTTTTGACAGAGAAAAACTAACTTTACATTGCCTAATCACATTACAAACACCTTTATCTCATATTGGTGAAGTATCAGGAAATGTTAGTAATTTAAAAACAGCTAAGTTACTGGACTTTGAAGGTAATCCTAGAAGTGTTTTTGTCTATTCAGGTAATGCAATTAGGAATGGAATTTTACGCCGGGTAGGGGTGGCAGCAGCACTTAAAGAATTAGGAATTAAAGTAAATCCTGACACTCATCATACTATGTTTGCTGGTGGCAGGATTGACGGTGGTACTGCTTCTGATATGCAATTAGATAAAAAAATCAGAGTGCTATTGCCGTGGCTGTCAGTACTGGGAACAGCAAAACCGACTGGAGTTTTTGCAGCTAAAGACGCTCAAATGATAGCGGGTAGAATTAATGTTGGTTCTGGTTATCTGGTCTGCTATGAAAGTGCGGAATATGTGTATAACCAAGTACCTGCTATTTTGCCACCAAAAGTACAACCAATAATGGAACAGTTGTTAAGTGCTAAAAATAGACTAACTTCTGATCCATTTAATCCTACTTCTGTTGAAGACTTAGACCATTGGGAAAACACTAAAGCTAAATATTTACCATTACTTCAAAAGCAAATGAAGACATGGACTGAATATTTAACAATTGACCAAACTACGCGTAGGGATAGCACGTTAGATCCTAACTTGCTAAAGTTCTTACCCAGTGAAAATCAAAGTCAGTTAAAAGGTGACGGTACAGCTAGAGAGAAAAAATCAGACCAGATGATAGCGTCTGACCGTTTAATAATGCCCGGCGCAAAGCTTTATTCTAGATGGGATTTAACCTGTACTCAAGTTGAGCAGGGATGGATATTTGATACTTTATTGAAGTTTTCTGAATCACCTTATATTGGTGGTAAAGGCAATCGTGGTAATGGTAGAGTACATCTTGATTTCTGGTTTCAATCTGGAGAAGATAAAGGATTACTTTGTTCTCTTAAAGATGGGATTTTAAGTGATAGATTCCTTAATTCTCATCAAAAATACAGAGAATATATTAATCAGTATCAACAGTTTTTAAGTGAGGCAAAAACTTCTAATGAATTGAGAAATCTATTAGGTAGTTAAGATGCAAAATCTGATAATAACAGCGCATTTAGCCACAGGCATAGGAACTTATGATAACTGGAGTCCATCGTTAGAAGGGATTCTAGTTTATCATTTACTTGAGAGAAATAATTTATTGTCTCCTAACCCTACACCTCAACAAGTACAAGATGTTCAAGAGTTTTTAGTTAATAGCTTACCTTTAAAACAAGCACAGCTAAAACAAGACTATTACTGGTGTGTTAGTTCACCTTGCTATACAATCAAGGGTGAGGCGACAGATAAATTTAGAAAGCGGTGGGATAGTCATGATTACAATTTAAATTGGGGTAAAAGAAAACCTCAATTTAAGACAGGCGAAGGTGCAGAAAAGTCTTATGATTTACCGCTATTTATAAGACTAGTTTCTAGTATTAGTTGGTTTGTAGTTGGTGACAAAAGCAAGATTAAAGATTTATTGTCACCTGTTACCCATATTCAGAAAAAGCGCAGTTATGGCAATGGAGAAGTAAGAGAATGGCAGATAGGAATAGCTTACGACGATTATCATTTATGGCGAGATAGCAAGCTAATGCGTCCTATTCCTGTTAGATTATTAGATGTAGAATTAGAAAACCCTAAAATGATTTGGGGATGGAAAAGCCCGGCGTGGTTAGCAGAAAATAAGGAACTCTGTTATATGCCAAAGGATAATATTTTTTATGGATGACGATGAAAGACTAATGTTTGAAGGCTGGGCAACATTACCAGCATTTAAAAAGAAAGTGGAACAAGCCAAAGCAGTCATTAAAGAAGCGTTAAATATTGCCCCTGCTTATGTAGCTGTAAGTTGGGGTAAAGATAGTGTGGTAATGTTGCATTTATGTCAACAGATAAAGCCTGACATTATAGCTGTTAATTATGGTTCATCAGAGCAGGATACTGTTGATAGCTATAGTCAGGTAATTAATGATTATTTACAAAGATTCTCCACAAATTACAAAGAACTGATAGGACTTCCTGAGTGGGCAAATGAACCGGATACAGTACAAGACAGATGTAATCAAATATTAGAAGGAAAATATAACTTAGCGTTTGTAGGATTAAGAGCAGAAGAAAGTAAAAACCGTAAACGTTCTATTGCACAAAATGGATTAATTCATGAATATAAATCAGGAAGATATAAAGGGCATTACAGAGTGTGTCCTTTAGGGTGGTGGACATGGCGAGATGTTTGGGCATATACAGTTGTCAACAACTTACCTTATCTTGATAGCTATGATTACAAAGATAGAGAGCGTGGCAGAACTAATGCCCATGCAAGGTACTGGTTTACAAAGAATAAATTCAAAAAAGTATCTGAGGGCAAACTTGACCTAGTTAAAAAATATAACTTTCCTTTATTTACGTTGTTGCAATCAGAAGGTGTATATGATTAAAGAAATATTATTTAAGGAAGTCCCTAAAGAGTATTTGCTAAAAATTAATAAATCTATGAATACATGGCTGTGGTTTGGCTATATAGCTAACGATATTATTGTGGCTGTGGCAGCTATTCAAAAACATTGTGGCAATTTCTATATGAGAAATGTTTATTGCTGTATGTTCTATAGAAATACAGGGTATGCTTCATCTATAATCAGACATATTCAAAATAATCTTAATGCAACTATAATGCTAGATTGTCAGTTTCATTTAGTTCCTTTTTACAAGAAATTAAATTTTGTTCCTATTAAAGTTAGGTTTGCTAATGGTAAAAAATATCAAAGAATGGTTTTCTATGCTAATATGATAAATTGAAAATAGTAGGATAAAGTCATGGATTTGGAAATATATTTAACAGACAGAGCCGCTTTTAATGGGTTAGCAAAAGAAACAAATATTGACCTTTCAGTTGACCAGCATTACTCACCTATTAAACGGTGGGAAATATTTAGTAGGGTTAGGTTTGAGTATGTGCGCCCCACTTGTACTTTGCGCTCTAAATCTGCACCTTCAGTATTACCATGTATGTCAGAAGACGAGAAAAACTATGGAATTAAGGCATACTTGCAATCAGGATTAAATCCCAATATTGAAGCAATTGAAAAGTTACGTCACAGTTTAGTATTCTCTAAACCCGGTACTTTAGCAGAAGCACTAAAGGCATATTACCAAGCAGAACCAATAGAAATCCCAGGTACAAACGCTTCTTTGTTTCCTGCCAGTTACATCATAGTCCACGATTTACATCATGTGTTGTTAGGTGTTGATACCTCACACAGAGGAGAATTAATTGTAATAGCTTATGAAAGTGGCATGATTCAAAAGACAGAATTTCCTATACTTTTAATTGAACAATTAGAAGTATTTGTGTCCGATTTATTCAAGGATATTAAGTCTCATGAACTTCTAAAATATTGGAACATAGGTGTAAATTCTGTGGAATTAGTTGATGATTGGGAATGGTGGCATGATTTAGATTTACCTCTTTCAGTTGTCAGAGAAAAATATAACATTTTAGGAGTCTAGATATTATGCAGCGATCGCCATGCTATCTTTGCGCTAAACCAGGAACTAACAAGCTAGAGTTATCAAGTAGCTTTACCATGCACTCATCAGCTAAGTGTCCAGAGTCTAAGGTGCTGTGTGATCGCTGTT
>JACCEC010223163.1_pt1 | contig 42153 bp, 37 predicted proteins | sample 7450121 | NCBI WGS metagenome assembly JACCEC01 (sample SAMN15323455, study PRJNA562643) | freshwater metagenome | isolation source: river surface water | place: USA:Blue River Watershed | collected 2017-08-18 | reverse complement strand
GAGGCGCGGAGGCAGGGGCCGGTGATGCCGGCGTTGATCGCCTGCGCGGCTTCGAGGCGGCCGACGCCCTGGGTGCGGGCGAGCATGATCTCGTTGCCGGTGAGGAGCGTCTCGTATTCGTCGAGGAAATACGGGAAGGCGTCGACGAGCTTGGACGCGGCGGCGAGCCACTCGGGCGTGGGGTCGACGCGGCAGCCGCCGAAGCGCATGAAGTTGCCCATCATGCGGGAGCCGGTGAGGGCCTCGAAGAGATCGAGCATCTTTTCGCGCTCGCGGAAGGCGTAGAGGAGCGGGGTGAAGGAGGTGCCGAGGTCGTTGAAGAGGAAGCCGACCAGGCAGGCGTGGTTCACGAGGCGCGTCATTTCGCCGAGGATGACGCGGAGGTATTCGGCGCGCTCGGGGACGGGCTGGCCGGAGAGTTTCTCGACGGCGAGGGCGTAGGCCCAGTTGTTGGTGAGGCCGCAGAGGTAGTCGAGCCGGTCGGTGTAGGGCATCGACGCGAGGTAGCTCATGTCCTCGGCGAGTTTCTCGTGGTTGCGGTGGAGGTAGCCGAAGACGGGGCGGAGGCCGACGATCTGCTCGCCGTCGAGGGTGACGTTCATGCGGAACACGCCGTGGGTGGACGGGTGTTGCGGGCCCATGGAGACCTCGAGGAGATCGCCGTGGAAGGTGTCGTGGACGCGACGAAGGGTCGGGCCGGAGGGCGCGAGGCCGCCGGCGGGGCAAAGCGTGTCGGGCTGGATCATGGGCGGGTCTCCGCCGGGGCCGCGGCCTGTCGGGCCTTGGCACGTTCAAGCACCTCGCCGTGCGGCGTGGGCTCCCATTCGTGGTCGTCGGGAGAGACGTAGTCTTTGCGCATCGGGTGGCCGGCGAAGCCGTCCCACATCAAGATGCGGCGAAGGTTCGGGTGGCCCTCGAAGACGACGCCGAAGAGGTCGAAGACCTCGCGCTCTTGCAGATCGCAGGAGCGCCAGACGGGAGTGAGGGATGGAAGGGTGATGTTGGACGAGCGGTCGGCGGTGCGTAGGCGGAGGATGACCGGGCCGTGGCGGCGGGCCATGGAGTAGAGGTGGTAGACGACCTCGAGACGGCCGGGCTCGGTGCGCTTGGTTTTCTCTTCGACGATCTTGGCGGGGCCGCCGGCGGGGTCGGGGACGGATTTTTTAACGGTTTCGACGATTTCGCGTTCGGGCCAGTCGAGGCCGGTGACGTTGGAGCAGTAGTCGAGGAGCAGTTCGGGGTCGTCGCGGAGGAAGCGGGCGATCTCGCGGGCGTGGGCGGCGTCGACGAGGAGGCCGTGTTGCGCGGCCGGGCCGGGATTTTGCGCCACCTCGATATGGGCCGAAGGGAAACGGGCGAGGAGGCGGTTGCGGATTTGCTCGGTCGTTTCCATGGCGGGCGGCTCAGGCTTTGGCGGCGGCGGGCGCGGACGGCGCGGCGGCGGCGGATGGGGATTGAGATCGAGAGGAAGTGGCCGGTGAGGCGGCTGGTTGCGCTGCGAGGGCCGGCGGGGTGGGCGGGCGGAAGGCGCCGGGGGCGAAGGGCGGGACGAGGTCGGTTTCGCCGCACTCGGGGACGGGGATCTCGGCGATGACCCCGGGGCGAAGGTGGCGGGCGGCGTGTTCGCCGGTGACGCGTTCGGCGCGAATCTTTTCCTGAAGCTGGACGAGGCCGTTGAGCAGGGCCTCGGGGCGGGGCGGGCAGCCGGGGATGTAGATGTCGACCGGGATGAAGCGGTCGATGCCCTTGAGGACGTTGTAGCCCTGCTTGAAGGGGCCGCCGGAGATGGCGCACGCGCCCATGGCGATGCAGTATTTCGGCTCAGGCATCTGGTTCCAGAGGCGGACGACCTGCGGGGCCATCTTCTTGGTGACGGTGCCCGAGACGATCATGAGGTCGGCCTGGCGGGGGGAGGGGCGGAAGATCTCGGCGCCGAAGCGGGCGATGTCGAAGCGCGCGGTGGCGGCGGCGATCATCTCGATGGCGCAGCAGGCGAGACCGAATTGCAGGGGCCAGATGGAGTTGGCGCGGCCCCAGCCGTAGAGCTCCTCGAGGCAGGTGACGAGGATGCCGCGGCGGCGCAGTTCCTCGCGCTCGGCATCGGGAATGTTTCCGCAGGCGGGAAACGGTTCGGGCTTCGTGGCGGCCGGGTCGGAGACGGCAGGCGCGGCGCCCGTGGGGGAGGTGAAGGCGGCGGTGCTCATTGCCATTCGAGGTGGCCGCGGTGCCAGGCCCAGACGAGGCCCTCGACCAGCAGCAGGAGGAAAACGAGCACCGTGACGAGCGCGCCGACGGGCAGGGCGGTGAAAGCGACGGCGGCGGGCAGGAGGAAAAGCGCCTCGGCGTCGAAGATCAGGAAGACGATCGCGTAGAGGTAGTAGTGGGCCTTGAACTGGATCCAGACCTCGCCTTCTGCGGACAGGCCGCACTCGTAGGTGGAGTTTTTCACCGGGCCGGGGCGGGCGGGTTGGAAGGCCTTTGCCCAGATTCGCGCCACGCTCAGCAGGAGGAGGGGGAAGATCAGGGCGATCCCTCCGAACAGGGCGAGGAAGGCGTAGGATGAAGAGCTCATCGGGGCTCCACCACGCTGCCGGCCCCCTTATCCAGCCGCAAAGATGAAGGCGGTGACTGGATTGGCGAAAAGGCCTCATCCTTTGGCCGTCCGCCGGATGAGATCGGGTGGTTTGCGCGGCCGGGTCCGATCCTTTTCCCGGGGAAATTTGGGTTTGCCAGCGCCTCGCGCCGGTCGGCACGCTGCCCGTTCACGTTTGGAGTTCGAAACCCTTTAACCAAAGCACACAGCCATGTCCGAAGATCTCGTAGGTAACGTCCTGGTCGGTCAGTCCGGCGGCCCCACCGCCGTCATCAACGCCTCCCTTGCGGGCGTGATTTCGGAAGCGCTGAACCATCCCGACATCGAGGAGATCTACGGCGCCCTCAACGGCGTGCTCGGCATCCTTAACGAGGACCTCATCGACCTCGCGGCCGAGAGCCAGCAGACCATCCGCGGCCTCAAGTTCACGCCCGGCGCCGCCCTCGGCACCTGCCGCTACAAGCTCAAGAAGCAGGCCGACTTCGACCGCGTGCTCGAGGTTTTCAAGGCGCACAACATCCGCTACTTCTTCTACGCCGGCGGCAACGACTCCCAGGACACCGCCGACAAGATCTCCAAGCTCGCCCAGCAGCAGGGCTACGCTCTCCGCGTGATCGGTATTCCGAAGACGATCGACAACGACCTGCCCGTCACCGACCACACCCCGGGCTACGGCTCCGTCATCAAGTATATCTCCACCACGATCCGTGAGATCGCCTGCGACAACGCCGCGATGGGCCAGCACGATCTCGTGCAGATCGTCGAGGTCATGGGCCGCAACGCCGGCTGGATCGCCGCCGGCGCCTCGCTCGCGAAGCGCAAGGACCACCCGCACGACGCCCCGCACCTGATCTATCTCCCCGAGGTCGCCTTCAGCCCCGAGAAGTTCACCGCCGACATCCAGCGCGTCCTCAAGCGCGAGAAATACTGTCTCGTCGTGGTGGGCGAAGGCCTCGTCGACGCCGATGGCAACTACATCGCCGCGGACGAAAAGACCGACGCCTTCGGCCACGCCCAGCTCGGTGGCGCCGCCGACTATCTCCAGTCGCTCGTCGAGCAGAACCTGCCCGGCATCAAGTGCCGCACGGTCAAGCTTGGCATGGCCCAGCGCTGCGCCGCGCACGCCGGCTCCAAGGCCGACGCCGACGAGGCCTTCCTCGCCGGCCAGATGGCGGTCAAGGCCGCGATCCGCGGCGAGACCGACAAGATGGTCACGCTCCAGCGCGGCGACACCGACCACTACACGGTCGAGACCGGCCTCGCGCCCCTCTCCGAGATCGCCAACGGCGTGAAGAAGCTGCCCCGCGAGTGGATCAACGAGGACGGCGTCTCCATGAACCACCAGTTCATCCGTTACGCCACCCCGCTCATCCAGGGCGAGACCCAGGTCGCCTACGAGCATGGCCTCCCCGCCTTCGCCCGCCTCGACAAGGTCGCGGTGGACAAGCAGCTCTCCGGCTACGAGGTCTGAGCGACCGCGCTCGTGGACGTCGCAGGAAACGCGAAACACGTTTAGCCCTTCTTTTTCAAAGCCGGTCGCCCTCGGGCGACCGGCTTTTTTGTCGCCCGGGATTTCCTCTTTTCCGCGATCGGATCGCGGGCGCGCGTTGGCGAAACGGCTCCGCCGTTCCGCTACGTCCGGGGCGTTGCCCGTGGCGGAAGCGCGGAGCGCTTTCGTTCGCGTGCCGCGCATTCACACGCATCCTTTCCCGTCCTCCATGTCCGTTCCCGATTCTCCGCCCGATTCTCCGCGCGGGATCCTTTCCGCCCTCGGCGCCTATCTGTGCTGGGGGCTGTTTCCGCTTTTTTGGCGGCAGCTCGCCTCGGTCGACGCGATCGAGTTGATCGCGCATCGTCATGTGTGGTCGCTCGCGGCGGTCGCGCTTTTGCTTCCGTTGCTTGGCGGCGCCAAGGAGCTGCGGGCCGCGTTTCGCCGACCCGTGTTGCTGGCGGTGGGTTTCGCCGCCGGCGTTTTTCTCACGGTCAACTGGCTCGTGTTCGTCTGGGGAGTGAACCACGGCCGCGTGATCGAGTGCTCGCTCGGCTATTTTTTGCAACCGCTCGCCGCGGCGCTGGTCGGCCGTTTCGCGTTGCGCGAACGCCTGTCGCGGATGCAGGCGCTGGCGCTCGCGGTGGCCGCGGGCGGAGTGGCGCTGCTGGTCTGGCGCACCGGTTCCCTGCCGTGGATCTCGCTCGGGATCGTGGCGAGCTGGGCGCCCTACTCGTTGCTCAAGAAACGCGCCGCGCTGCCGGCGCTGCCGGGGTTCGCCCTGGAGACGCTGCTGCTCGCGCCGTTCGCGTTCGGCTACCTCGGCTGGCTTGCGTGGCAAGGGCGCGGCGCGCTCGGGCATGCGCCGGCGGGCGTGGAGTTGCTGGTGATCGCGAGCGGGCTCGTCACGGCCACCCCGCTGCTGCTTTTCGCGGAGGGCGCGCGGCGCCTGAGGCTGACCACGCTCGGGCTTTTGCAGTATATCGTGCCGACCTTGCAGTTCCTCGTGGGCTGGGCGGTCTTCCATGAACCGCTGGCGCGGGACCGGCTCGCGGCCTTTGGCTTGATCTGGTGCGGGCTCGCGATCTACGGCGCGGATCTGGCGCGGACGGCGCGCGGGCCGAAGCGCGGGAGCGTGGCGTGAGCCGACGTCTCGCCCGTTGACTCGGCGGGCGGGCGCTTCGCAGGCTGGCGGAATGGGTTACCCGATGCGCCGCGGGCGTCTTGGCCTGATGCTTCTGCTTCTCTGGGCGAGCGCGGCCTGCTTGCTGGCGGTCACGCGGCGGCCCAACGGGCCGGTGCCCTTCCCGGTGGAGGCGGGGCATCCCTACGCGGGCGCCCTGGCCGCCTTCAACCGACTGACTCCCGAGGAACGCGACGCGGTCGGTTCGTCCAAATCCGAGGCGGAGCTTTCGCCGGCGGCGCGAGCGGCGCGCGAAGAGATCGCCGCGTCCCTCGCCGAGGGCCGCGACGCGACGCCGCGATGGCGGGCGGAGCACGATCCGCTGCAGCCGGGCTACGATCCGGATTTCATCAAGAGCCTGTCTTCGCTCGCCGCGGCCCGTGCGTCCGCGGCGGCGCGCGAAGGGGGGCTCGCCGCCGGCGACGCCGCGACGCTGGACGGGCTCGCGCTCTATCTGCGCGTGGGGCCGGGGCTTTCGACCGAGGATTGGTCGCGGCAACAGGAGCTGGTCGTCGCGCTGCTGGGGCGCTTGCAGGGGCGCGCGGCGACCCTCTCGCCTTCCGAGGCGTCGGCCCTGCTCGATGCGCTGAGCTTCTTGCCGGCGCCGACCTCGTTCGCCGAGATGGCGCGCGCGGATCCGCTCTGGAAATCGCCGGGGGCGAAATTGCGTCGCGCCCTGGAACGGAAGGCGCGCGCGCAAGGATTCAAATCCGACCGCGTCGATCCGGCCGTCTTGCGCATGACGGGGATCGCGGCCGAGCCGGGCCGCGCGGCCGTTTCGTTCGAGACCCCGGCCGGCGCCTTTTGGCTGGAGCCGGGCCAGGATCGCTACGGGGTGGCCTTGCTCGAGCTCGATATCCCGGGGCGTCAGGCGCGGATTTTTTTCGAGGGGCGGGAGGTGGCGGTGGAGCTCAAGTCGCGACGGATCGGACTCTGGGACGACACCGTGCTGGAGAGCGTGGTGAAAGGACTGGCGGAGGAGTCGGATTTCATGGTCGGCCTGCTTTTGGAGGGCCGAGGCAAGGCGGGCTCCTTGTCCGAGCATCTCGCGAGACTGGACGAATTCGGGCGCGAGGCCGACGCGTTGATGATCGATATCGCGGAGGGGGGGGCGGTTGAACCGGAGTCGGAGTCGCTCGCCGAGCGGGCGGCGCGGCTGGAGGCCCTGGCGCCGTGGGCCGGATTCAAGGGGCAGGAGTTCCTGCGGGGAATCCTCGACGCCCGGGCCAACGGCGAGAAGACCGCGGCGGAGTGGCGAAAGACCCTGGACTCGCTCGCGCGCGCGGCCGCTCCGCGCTGACGATGTCGCGTGGGCGCGTGTTAGCGTCCCGCGAGCAAAGGGCCTTCGCCGCCTCCTCGCTGGCGGCGTGGTGAAGACGCGTTAGGCTGGGTTCGTGGCCATGACGAGCACCGCGCCCTCCCTGCCGACTTCCGACCGGCCCGTGCGCGGGGTGCTGCCGTGGCTCGTGGCGGCGGCGCTCTTCATGGAAAACCTGGACGCCACGGTGCTGAACACCGCGGTGCCGACGATGGCTCACGATCTCGGCGTGTCGCCGCTGAGCCTGAAGTCGGTGCTTTCGAGCTACACGCTCAGCCTCGCGGTGTTCATCCCCGCGAGCGGCTGGGCGGCGGATCGCTTCGGCACGCGTCGTGTTTTTCTCTGGGCGATCGGTTTCTTTCTCGCGGGCTCGCTGTTCTGCGCGGCGGCGACCACGCCGGAGCTGTTGGTGCTCGCGCGCATCCTGCAGGGCATGGGCGGGGCGATGATGGTGCCGGTGGGGCGGCTCGCGCTGGTGCGAAGTTATCCGCGCTCGCAGATGCTGGCGGTGACGAACTTCGTGGTGATCCCGGCGCTGCTCGGGCCGCTGCTCGGGCCGACGACGGGCGGCTTGATCGTGACGTGGTTTCATTGGCGGGCGATTTTTCTGCTCAACCTCCCGATCGCGTTGATCGGGCTCTGGCTGACGCGACGGCACATGCCGGATTTTCGCGACGAGGCGCCGGCGCCGATGGATTTCGCGGGCTTCGTGCTCTTCGGCACCGGCATCGCGTTGCTCTCGTATGTGCTGGAGGTTTTCGGCGAACATCGCGCGCCGCTGTCTTCGGTGGGCATGCTGCTGGCGGGCGCGGTCGTGTTGTTGTTCGCCTATGGTTGGCATGCGCGGGGCGTGGCGCGTCCGCTGCTCGATCTCGTGCTCCTCAAGGTGCGGACCTTTCGCGTCGCGGTGCTGGGTGGTTTCGTGACGCGGCTGGGCGTGGGCGCGTCGCCGTTTTTGCTGCCGCTTTTGTTTCAGCTCGGGCTGGGCTACGCGCCCTGGCAGGCGGGGCTGCTGACGATGCCGCAGGCGATGGCGGCGATCGGCATGAAGGTGTTGAGCCGTCGTCTGCTCGCGCGCTGGGGGCACCGAAATCTGCTGATGGTGAACACGGTGCTGCTCGGTGGCATGCTCGCGAGCTACTCGCTGGTGTCGCCGGGCGTGCCCACGGCGATATTGCTCGGGATGACCCTGACGCAGGGTTTTTTCTCTTCGCTCCAGTTCACCTGCATGAACTCGCTCGTCTACGCCGACGTGCCCGATGAGGCGGCGAGCCGGGCGGGCAGCATCGCGAGCACGGCGCAGCAGCTTTCTCTGAGCTTTGGCGTGGCGACGGGCTCGATGCTGGCGGCGTGGTTCGTCGGCGCGCAGTTGCATCCGCCGCCGGAGGTGCTGGTGCCGGCGCTGCACCGGGCGTATCTCACCGTGGGTGTGCTGACGGCGCTGTCGTCGTTCACCTTCTGGGGACTGCGGCCGCACGACGGTGACAACGTGAGCAACCGGCGCCGGCGCGAGATGACGCCGCGGGCGGCGACGGCGGTGCAGAACACGGCGGATGGGACGATGGGGACGTGATGATCGGCCACAAGAGGCGCAAAAGACGCAAAACAGGTTCTGCGATTTGTGTCTTCCGAGCCCTTCGAGGCCATCTGCTCCGATCGGATTCAGCCGAGCCCGAGCTCTAGGTTGTCGGAGTCGTCTGCGTCGCGGGTGGCGATGCCGTGGACGGCGGGGGCGACGCACTCGGGAGAGTCGAAATCGGAGCGGTTGATGCGCGGGCTGACGGGTGTGGCGGTCATTCGCGCGGGGTCGGAGGGGGCAAGCAGGGCGGCCAGATCCGATTCAGTGGCGGAGGCGTCGAGCCAGGCGCGGCAGGCCTCGGCGTTCGAGAGCATGGCCGGCATGCGATGGTGGATGGGCGCCATGAGCGCGTTGGGCTCGGTGGTGACGAGGACGGCGGCGGGCTCGCCGTCGGCGTTGGGTTCCCAGAGCGCGGCGAAGGCGAAGGGTTCGGCGCCGGCGCGGCGGAACAGCCAGGGGAGCCGGGCGCGGCCGTGTTTTTCCCATTCGTAGAAGCCGGTCGCGGGCACGAGGCAGCGTCGGTGGCGGAAAGCTTCTCGGAAGGTGGGTTTTTGCGCGAGGGTCTCGGCGCGGGCGTTGACGAGCAACGGCGCGTCGGCGCCGGCGGAGAGGGCGGGGCGGAAGCCCCAGCGGGGTTCGAAGGCCCGGGCGGTGCGGGGCCTGTCACCGGCGCGGAGGGCGAGGATGCCGGTGCCGGGCGCGATGTTGAAGCGGCTCATCGCCTTGGCCACCGCGGTCGCGAGCGCGTCGAGGCCGAGCTTTTTAAAGCCGGCCTCGGCGACGGGAGCCTCGAGGACGAAACGGGTGCACATGGCGGGAGGGAGCCGATCGACTTGGAATCGGATTTCTCACGGAAGGAAACGAAGGGAACGAAGACATTTCGATCCGAGGATCGAGCGACCTCGCCTCTTCGTTTCCTTCGTTCGCTTCTGTGGACGGCTTGCGCGGACTCAGGCCTGGGCGAGGGCCTGCTCGAGGTCGGCCTTGAGGTCGGCGAAGTCCTCGCAGCCGAGGCTGAGGCGGATATAGTCGGGTTGCACGCCGGAGGCGGTCTGCTCGGCGGGCGTGAGCTGGCTGTGCGTCGTGCTCGCGGGGTGGATGGCGAGGCTCTTGGCGTCGCCGATGTTGGCGAGGTGGCTGAAGAGCTTGAGGCCGTTGATGGTGCGCTTGGCGCCCTCGAAGCCGGCCTTGACTCCGAAGCCGAGGAGGCCGCCGTATCCGCCGGTCAGATACTTGTTGGCCGCGGCGTGGTATTTGGAGCCGGGCAGGCCGGGGTAGTTGACCCAGGCGACCTTGGGGTGGTCCTTGAGGAAGTGGGCGGCGGCGAGGGCGTTGGCGCAGATGCGCTCCATGCGGAGGTGGAGCGTCTCGAGGCCGATGAGCGACTGCCAGGCGTTGAACGGCGAGATGCAGGCGCCGATGTCGCGCAGGAGCTGGAGACGCATCTTCATCACGAAGGCGATGTTGGCGCCGCCGGCGGGCGGGAAGGCCTTGAAGGCGTCCCAGTGGACGAGGCCGTGATAGGACGCGTCGGGCTGGGTGAAGCCGGGGAAGCGGCCCGAGCCCCAGTCGAAGTTGCCGCCGTCGACCACGATGCCGCCGATCGAGGTGCCGTGGCCGGCGAGATACTTCGTGGTCGAGTGGACGACGATGTTGGCGCCCCACTCGAAGGAGCGGTGGAGGATCGGGCTGAGGCAGGTGTTGTCGAGGATGAGGGGCACGCCGGCCTCGCGGGCGATCCTGGCGACCTCCTCGACGGGGAAGATGTTGAGGGCGGGGTTGCCGAGGCCCTCGCCGTAGAAGGCCTTGGTGTTGGGACGGAGGGCGCGGCGGAAGGACTCGGGATCGTCGGCGTCGACGAAAGTGATCTCGAGGCCGAGCTTCGGCAGGGTGTGGTGGAAAAGATTGTAGGTGCCGCCGTAGAGCTGGGCGACGGAGACTATGTGGTCGCCGGCGCCGGCGAGGTTGAGGATGGCGTCGGTGATGGCGGCCTGGCCGGAGGCGTGGGCGAGGGCGGCGCTGCCGCCTTCGAGCGCGGCGATGCGTTGCTCGAAGACGTCGGTCGTGGGGTTCATGATCCGCGTGTAGATGTTGCCGAGCTCTTTCAAGGCGAAGAGGTTCGCGGCGTGCTCGGTGTCGCGGAAGACGTAGCTGGTGGTCTGGTAGAGCGGAACGGCGCGGGAGCCGGTGGCGGAGTCGGGGGTCTGGCCGGCGTGGAGGGATTTGGTGCCGAGGCCGGTCGGGTAGGGCTTGAGGGAGGACATGGCGGGTAAAGATGCGGAGCGTGGAGGGCGGGAGGGGTTTGCGCGATTTCGGATTTGCGGCGGCGCCCGGGTAAGGGCGGGGTGCGGGGATGCCGGGAGTTTTGCTAATGCTTTTGTTCGCGTTGGGGCTGCTGTCTGCGGCGTGGTTTTCCGTGCGGCCGGCGCGTAGCTATCGCGCGTGGTGGGTGGCGTTGTTCGCGACCGAGCTCGGTTATGTGTGGTGCGGGGCGGCGGCGCTGCTGGCGGGCGCGGCGGGGCGGGCGGCCTGGGCTCCGGAGGGCGGCGCGGGGGAGAAGGTGGTCGCGGGCGCGGCGGGGATGGTGGCGGCGCTGGCGGCGGCGGGCTTTGTCCGGCCGACCTGGCTGGCGTGGCGGATGAGCCGAGCGGTGGATGCGAGACTGACCGAGGTGTTCGGCGCGGGCGAGATCCCCTGGGCGTGGTCGCGGTTGCTGCGCTGGCCGACGCGGGCGGAGGCGGTGCCGGCGGAGACTTTCGACGCGGCCGGTCGGGCGGTGGATTTTTATCGGGCGCAGGGCGATGCGGAGGCCGGCGGGGCGCCCTGCGTGGTGCTCGTTCATGGCGGGGGCTGGGATGGCGGGGATCGCACGGAACTGGCGGGCCTGAATCGCTGGCTGGCGGCGCGCGGGGTGGCGGTGGCGGCCTTCGATTATCGGCTGGCGCCGGAGCATCCGTGGCCGGCGCAGGCGGAGGATTTGCGGGCGGTGATCGGGTGGCTGCGGGCGAACGCGGCGAAACTCGGCGTCGATCCGGAGCGCTTGACCCTGTTCGGGCGGAGCGCGGGCGGGCAGATCGCGACGGCGACGGCGTATGGGGAGAAATTGCCCGGCGTTCGCGCGGTGGTGGCGCTCTATGCGTGTCACGACATGGAGTTCGTGTGGTCGATCCGCTCCGAGCACGATGCGCTGAATTCGCACAAGCTGATGACGCAGTTTCTGGGCGGCGGGCCGGACGACGAGGCGGCGCGGGCGCGGTTTCGGAGCGCGAGCGGGGAGAAGTTGGTCCACGCCGGCGCGCCGCCGACGCTGCTTATCCATGGCAAGCTGGACGAGCTGGTGTGGTGTCGGCACAGCGAGCGGCTGGCGGCGGCGCTGGCGAAGGCGGGCGTGCCGCACGTGTTTATCGAGCTGCCGTGGGCGACGCACGCGGCCGAGGCGAACCTGCACGGGCCGGCGGGGCAGCTGATCACCGAGGCGGTGCTGCGCGCGGCGCGAGGGCGCTGAAGGCGCGGATTAGGCTCCTCACCGGCGGCGGGCGGGTTTTGCATGAGGGCATGGCCAGAAGTGTCGTGCTTCAAGGGGCGCATCGCTGCGAGCGTTGCGAGCTGCCGCCGCGTTGGTGCATCTGCGCGGCGCAGCGGGCGGAGGCGTGCCCGCTCCACGTGGACGTGTTGCAGCACGCGCTGGAGGCGCACCGTCCGTCGAGCACGGGCAACCTGATCCCGCGCGTGGTGGAGGGGGCGCGGGTGCATCTCTATCGGCGCGAGCGTCCGCTGGCGCCGTCGGAGATCGTCCGGGCGGAGGCGAGCGAGTTGTGGATCCTGCATCCGCACGGGGAGCCGTTGCCTGGTCGGGATTTGGCGGCGGAGGCCGCGAGCGGGCGGAAGTTGCAGGTGCTCTTGCTCGATGCGAGCTGGGCGCAGGCGGGCGGGATGCTGGCGCAGGTGCAAAGCTGGGGAAGGCGCGTGCGGCTGCCGATGGCGGGCAAGAGCCGTTACGCGTTGCGGGCGCAGAACGGCGACGGGCGTTTTTCGACCTTCGAGGCGCTGCTGTTTTTGCTCGATGCGCGCGGCGAGGCGGAGGCGGCGAGGCGGCTGCGACTCCAGTTCGAGCTGCATGTCTATGCGGGGCTCTGCTCCCGCGGACGGAAGCTCGAGGCGGAGGCCTATCTGGCGGAGTCGCCGGTGCGGGAGGCGTTTCCGGAGCTGATTTTGGAGTTCGCGCGCAAGCGGCCGAATTTCGAGGCGTTCGAGCGGGCGGGGACAAAATCATCGAACGGGGGTCGTTCGGATGCCGCTGGAGATGGTGCGGGGGGGCCGGGTTCGCGACGGGAGCAGACTTAGGGCCGGGGCCCGCGGGGCGTCGGCGCGTGGCGGCGACGTGAAGGAATGCGAAGAGGGCGTTTGGTGCGCGGGCTGCTAGTCCCGGGGAGTCGTCGTTTTTTTCGCCCCTGACTTTTCCCGAAAACAACTTCGCCCTTATTTCCATGTCTCCAGATGTTTCCGTCATCCCGGCCGGTCCGGCCGGGCGTCTCGTCCGGCATTACAACATGGAGCGCATCCCGCACGAAGGGGCCTGGTTCGCGTTGCGCTGGGTGTCGGGGACCCGCGTGCCGGCCTCGGCGTTGCCGATCCGCCAGGGCGGGACGGCGCGGTCGGCGGGGAACGCGATCGTGGCGCTGGTGACGCGGGAAGACTTCTCGGCGATGCATCGGCTGCGGACGGACGAGACATGGCACTTTTACGGCGGGGACGCGGCGGAGCTGTGGTTGCTTCATCCCGGCGGGCGGGTGGAGCGGGTTCGTTTCGGGGCGGACGTCCTGGGCGGGGAGTCTCCGCAGGTGACGGTGCCGGCGGGGACCTGGATGGGGGCGCGGCCGGCGAAGGACGGCGAGGAGGCGTATTCGTTTTTCGGATGCACGCTGGCGCCGGGATTCGATCCGGACGACTACGAGCCGGGCCGTCGGGACGAGTTGCAGGCGGGCTGGCCGGAGGCGGCGGAGGCGATCGCGGCGCTGACGAGGGATGATCCGGCGTCGCGTGCGGCGACGGGGGGCGCGGGGGCGGCGGCTCGTGGCGGGGGCGGATTGGTCAGCCGCGTCTTCGGTCCCGAGGCGGCCGCGGAAATCACGGTGGCGCCGGGCGTGACGCTTCGCGAGCTGGCGGGGCGCGCGGGCGTGGCGCGGGCGGAGGCGCTGAGCATCGCGCGGTTCCGGCTGGATGCGGGCGGGTCGACGGGATCGAGCCGCTACTTTGGGTGCGACGAGTTTTTCGTGGTGCTGTCGGGAACAGGCGTGGCGACGCTCAACGACATGGAGATGTCGGTGCGCGCGGGCTCGGTCGTGGCGATCGCGCGGGGGGATCCGCACGCGCTGCGCGCGGATGCGGGCGGGCCGCTGGAATTTCTCGCGGTGCTGGCCCCGGCCTTCGATCCGGCGTGTTATCTGCCGGAGCGATGAGGCGGGGCGGGGGGGACGAAACGGCTCCGCCGTTCCGCTACGGGCGGATGGCTAGGGGCGGAAGAGGGCGACGTCGCTCCACTCGCCCATGAGGCGATGCTCGACCCGCCAGCCGGGCGCGGCGGCGGCGTAGGCGGCGCGCACCTGGTCGTTTTCGCGGGCGAGGATGCCGCTGAGGACGAGCAGGCCGCCGGGGGCGATGGCGTCGACCAGCTGCGGGATGAAGCGAAGGAGGACGTCGGCCTGGATGTTGGCGAGGACGACGTCGGCCTGGGTGCCGGCGGGGAGGCCGGAGACGAGGTCGGCGGTGGAGAAGCGCACGGCGCCGGCGAGCTCGTTGAGGACGGCGTTTTCCTCGGAGACGCGCACGGCCTCGGGGTCGTTGTCGAAGCCGGACACGTCGGTCCAGCCGAGGCGGACCGCGGAGAGGGCGAGGATGCCGGAGCCGCAGCCGGCGTCGATCACGCGGCCGCGGTGGGGAGTGCTTTCGGCGCGGGCGACGAGGCGCTCGACGCAGAGGCGGGTGGTCTCGTGGTTGCCGGTGCCGAAGGCGAGGCCGGGGTCGAGCCAGATGGCGGTCTCGCCGGCGCCGAGGACGTGGGTGGCGCGTTCCCAGACGGGGACCCAGTGGAGGCGGCCGCAGCGCCAGGCCTTGAAGTGGGCCTTGTAGCTATCGCGCCAGTCTTGGTCGCCGAGGGAGCGCTCCTCGGGCGTGGCGGCGGCGGCTTCGGGGGGGAGTTGCGGCGCGAGCTCGGCCCAGGAGGCGCGGGCGGCGTCGGCATCGGGGAAGATGCCGACGAGCCAGGCGCGATTGATGATGACGTCTTGAAGCAGGCTCCAGTTTTCGAGGCCTAGCTCGAGGAGGAGCTCGTCGATGGCCTCGACGGCGGCGGGGGAGATCTCGGATTTGAGTTCGAAGAGGGCAGGCATGTGGACGTGGAGCAGGGAGCTAGGAGCGGGGAGCGGAAGGGCTGATCGGTCGGATCGGACCAATCGGGCGGATCGGACTTATCTGGGGGAACTCAGGGCGTGAGGCCGAGGCCCTCGTCGAGGCCGAGGTGGAGGTTCATGCACTGGATGGCGGCGCCGGACGCGCCCTTGCCGAGATTGTCGAGGCGGGCCATGACGACGGCCTGGTCGGCGTGGCCGAAGACGGCGAGGTCGCAGCGGTTGGTGCCGTTGCACGCCTGGACGTCGAAGAAGCCGCCATCGAGGACGGATTCGTCGCCGAAGGGCAGCACGCGGATGAATTTTTCGCCGGCGTAGGTCTCGGAGAGGGCGTGGTGGAGAGCTTGCGGCGTGGGCGCGGCGGGCAGGGCGTGCAGCGGGAGCGGCACGGTGACGGCGAGACCTTGGTAGAAGGCGGCGACGACGGGGTTGAAGATGGGCGCGTGGGCGAGGCCGGTGTGCACGCGCATCTCGGGGAGGTGCTTGTGCATGAGCGCGAGGGCGTAGGGGCGCGGGCTCTTGAGCGTGGCGGGCGGGTTTTGCTCGTAGTCGGCGATCATCTTTTTGCCGCCGCCGCTGTAGCCGGTGAGGGAGAAGCAGGTGACGGGGTGGTCGGCGGGGAGGAGGCCGCGCTGGATGAGCGGACGCACGGCGAGGGCGAAGGCGGTGGCGTGGCAGCCGGGGTTGGCGATGCGCTTGGAGGTGCGGATGGCGGCGCGGAAGGAGGCGCCGAGCTCGGGCACGCCGTAGGTCCAGCCCTCGGCGACGCGGTGGGCGGTGGAGGCGTCGATGACGCAGGTGCGGGGGTTCGTCACGAGAGCGACGGACTCCTTGGCGGCGGCGTCGGGGAGGCAGAGGAAGGCGATGTCGGCGGCGTTGAGGCAGGCTGCGCGTGCGGCGGGATCCTTGCGTTTGGCGGCGTCGATCTCGATGAGCCCGATGTCGGCGCGCGCGGCGAGACGTTCGAAAATCTGGAGGCCGGTGGTGCCCTCTTGTCCGTCGACGAAGACCTTGGTTTTCATGCGAGGGGCGAGATTCGCGGGCGGCGTCGGCGGTGCCAAGGATGGATTCGGAGGCGCGACCCGCGGCGCGGGGAGATGCGGGACGCTTTCTTATCGCGCCTCGCGCGCGTGGGCGTCGTGAACCCAGAAGCGGTCGACGATCCGGCCGTTGCGGCGCAGATCGTAGCCCCATTCGGTGTCGTCGATCTCGAGATCCCATCTCTCGCCGCCGAGCGGGGCGGAGTCGGCGAGTTGCGCGAGCCGGCAGAGCGCCTGCCAGGCGCGCTTCTTGGCGGTCTCAAAGGCGGCCTCGGCGTCGGTGAAGCCGCCGAGGATCTCGCGATGCTGGGTCTGCAGGCCGCCGGCGTTCCGCGCCGGGGTGAATCGGATCAGCGTGAAGTCGGAACGGGAGGCGGGTTCGGGTGTCATGCCGCCGCCTCCGGTTGCATGAAACGCGCCGGACTTATCGCGCGGCTGAGGTTTTTTCCGGATGACGTCCGGCCGCGAAGGCGCGCACCGGGGCGGCGGACGGTCTACGCGCCCGCGCCGAGGCTGAGCCGGGCGACGACGTCGACGAGGAGGCGGTGCTCGGCGGCGTGGATCTTGGTCGCGAGCGTCTCGACGGTGTCGGTCGGTTCGATGCGCACGGCGGCCTGGTCGATGATGGGGCCGGCGTCGATGGCGGGCACGACATGGTGGACGGTGCAGCCGGTGATCTTCACGCCGTGGCGAAAGGCCTGGCCGATGCCGTCGAGGCCGGGAAAGCTGGGGAGAAGGCTGGGGTGGAGGTTGACGACCTTGCCGGCGAAAGCCTCGAGGAAGCCGGGCTTCACGACGCGCATGAAGCCGGCGAGGACGACGAGATCGGGGGCGCAGGCGCGGACGGCCTCGATGTAGCGGCGTTCGCCCTCGCCCTCGAGCTTGGTCTTGAAAGGAGCGGGGTCGAGATAGCGCGCGTCGACGCCGAAGCGCGGGCCGAGGGCGAGGATGCCGGCCTCGGCGCGGTCGGCGAAGATGGCCGTGATGCGGGCGCGGCCGAGCCGGCCTTCTTGTTGGGCGATGCAGAGGGCCTCGGCGTTGGAGCCGCGGCCGGAGCCAAGGATGACGACGCGCATGGTGCGAAAGCGCGGAGTGTTTCGCGCGGGTCGCGACGCAGGCGAGTCCCAAACGCGGGCGGGGCGAAGCGGGTGGGGGCGCAAAAAAACCGCCGTCTCCGAGGAGACGGCGGTCGGTGAGGACGACGCCAGCGTCGTCAGGAAGGGCGAGAAGCTTACTTCTTCGCGGTCTTCTTGGCGGCCGGCTTCTTGGCGGCCGGCTTTTTGGCGGCCGCTTTCTTGGCGGCGGGCTTCTTGGCGGCGGCTTTCTTCACCGGTTTTTTGGCAGTGGCCATGATGTATCTCCTGTTTGTTTTGGTTCTGGGTCTGACACCGGACGGGGCCTGGGGAGAGGCTCGTCGGACACCGCGCATTTTGCGCTGCGTGAGCGGCAGCATTCAAACGCCCGCGTGCTTTGCAAGCCCCGGATGAACAAAATGGCGCGTTTTCCGCGGGCCGGTCAAGTTGTATTTGTATTTAGGATACGGTCTCTGCCGAGGGGAAACGCAAAACACGTTTGCGCGCGGGGCGGTCGGCGTGGGAGGCTATGGGTATATTTATGCATGCGATCCTACCGGAGCTCCTCGTGATCCTGGCGCTCCTGCTGGCCAACGGTTTTTTTTCCATGTCGGAGACCGCGCTGATCTCGGCGCGGAAGACGCGTCTGCGCGAGCTGGCGGAGGGGGGCGATCGCAAGGCGCGCCGCGCGCTGGAGCTCGCGGAGCGGCCGGACCGTTTCCTCTCGGCGGTGCAGGTGGGGATCACGCTGATCACGATCCTGCAGGGCGCGGCGGCGGGCGAGCACACCAAGGCGGTGTTGATGGAGTGGATCGCGCGTTTCGATCCGCTGGCGCCGCATGCGGACAAGATCGCGTTTTCGCTCGTGGTGGTGGCGATCACGCTGGCCTCGGTGGTGGTGGGCGAGCTGGTGCCGAAGCGGGTGGCGCTGGCGAATCCGGACGGCATCTCGCGGATGGTCGCGGGGCCGATCGGCGCGTTGACGCGGGGGACCTCCTTCGTGGTGCACGCGCTCTCGTGGGCGACGGACGCGATCCTGAAGCTTTTCGGACTCGGGCAGTCCCAGGTGCAGTCGGTTTCGGAGGGCGAGATCAACGACCTGGTGCAGCAGGGCCTGAAGACGGGCGCGTTCAACCCGACTGAGACCACGATGGTGGCGGGCGTGCTCGAACTGGACCAGCTGAGCGTGACGGCGATCATGACTCCGCGTCCGAAGATGGTTTTTCTCAACCTCGACGACCCGGAGGAGGTGAACTGGCGCAAGATCGTGACGAGCGGACATTCCCGCTATCCCGTCTACGCGATCCATCGAGACCAGGTGGTGGGCGTGGTGACGGTGAAGGCGATCTGGGCCAACACGGCCTTCGGCCTGCCGGCGGATCTGCGCAGCGTGATGGCGCCGCCCTTGATCATTCCGGAGTCGATGACGGTGATCCACCTGATCGAGCAGTTTCGCAAGACGGGGCAGCATCTGGCGCTGGTGACCGACGAGTTCGGCGCGATCCAGGGACTGGTGACGATGATCGACGTGATGGAGGCGATCGCGGGCGACATGCCGGAGAAGGGGCGGCGCGCGGCGCCGGAGGCGCGCAAGCGCGAGGACGGATCGTGGCTGATCGACGCGACGTTGCTCACGCCGGAGTTCAAGAAGCTGCTCGATCTGGACGAGCTGCCGCACGAGGACACGGCGGAGTTCAAGACGGCGGGCGGCTTCGTGATGACCTATTTCGGGCGGATCCCGCGCGCGGGTGATCATTTCGACCACGCGGGCTGGCGCATCGAGGTGATCGACATGGACCGGCATCGCATCGACAAGATTCTCGCCACGCCCCTGCCGAAAACGGCGGACGACGAGGACGAGGACGAAGAGACGCGCGCCTGAGGCGGGTGTCTCTTCGTCTGGGCGTGAGAACGACGGAGCGACAGAACGACGGAACGGCAGAATGACGGAGCTACGGAGCGACGGAGGGCGGAAGACGGAGTAGTGGGAAACGGCTCCGTTTATCGGGTATCGATAGCGGAGCGGTTCAAGGTCTCTGCCGGTCCGTCCTCTGTCGCTCTTTCGTTCTGACTAAGTCGGCGGGATGGGCGGGGCGTCGTCTTCGCGCAGGGCGAGGGCGCCGTCGGGGCGGTGCTCTATCTTGAAGTGGCGGGCGTGGACGTTGCGCAGGCTGCCGCGGTGGGCGATGGTGACGTAGGTGAGGCCGGGCAGGGCGGCGCGAAGCTTGTGGTAGAAGGCGAGCTCGGCGCCCTCGTCGATGGCGGCGGTGGCCTCGTCGAGGAAGAGCCAGGCGGGGCGTTGGAGGAAGACGCGGGCGAGGGCGAGGCGTTGTTGTTCGCCGCCGGAGAGGCTCTGGGCCCAGTGGGCGCTTTCGTCGAGGCGGACGGAGAGGGGCGCGAGTTCGACGAGGGTGAGCGCGTGGACGAGTTTTTCGTCGGGGTAGGTCTCGGGCGGACGGGGGTAGGAAAGGGCGGCGCGCAGGGTGCCGATGGGCAGGTAGGGCTTCTGCGGCATGACCATGAGGTCGAAGGGACGCGGTTGGAGAATGTGTCCCCGCTCGTAGGGCCAGAGACCGACGAGGGCGCGGAGGATGGTGCTTTTGCCGCTGCCGGAGGGACCGGTGACGAGCACGGAATCGCCGGGCGCGATGGCGAAGCTGAACGGGGCGAGGAGGAGTTTGCCGTCGGGGCGGTAGAGGGCGAGCTCGTCGACGTGGAGGACGTCGTCGCGTTTGCCGCCGGCGTAGACCTCGCGCTGCGCCTCGCGGAGACGGCGGGAGTGCTCGATGCCGCGCTGGAAGCCGTCGAGACGCTGGGTGATGGCCCACCACTGGGCGATGGTCTCGTAGGCGTTGATGAAGAAATTGAGGTTGCTCTGCACCCGGCCGAAGGCGTCGGAGAGCTGGAGGAGCTGGCCGAGGGAGATGGCGCCGGCGAAGAAGCGCGGGGCGGAGAGGAAAAGCGGCACGACCTCGGAGAGCCGGTAGTAGACCGACTTGAAGGCGTTGAGATGGATGCGGCGGATGAGGGTGGCGTTGAAGTTGCCGACGATGCGGCCGAAGCTCGCGCCGAGGCTGCGGCGCTCGGCGGGTTCGCCGTCGGCGAGCGCGGTGCTCTCGGCGTTCTCGCGCAGGCGGACCAGGCCGAAACGGAAGTCGGCCTCGAGTTTCTGCATCTCGTATTGGAGGCCGATGATGGGGCGGCCGACGCGGCCGACGAGCCACATGCCGAGAAGGGAGTAGACGAGGCAGATCCAGACGAGGTGGCCGGGGACGGACGCGACGAAGGACGTGAAGGCGACGTAGCCTCCCCAGATCGCGATCACGATCGGGGTGAGCCAGTCGAGGTGGCCGGGCAGGGCGGGAAAGGGGTAGGCGGGGGGATTGGCGTGGGCGTCGCCGGAGGAGAGATTCCAGAGGATGACGACGAAGGCGCCGAGACCGACTACGGCGCCGAAGAGCTGCATGCCGAGGTCGAGGGTCGTGAAGACGAAGGCGCGGATATCCTCGCTGATGCGCTGGTCGGGGTTGTCGCCCTCGTGGCCGTCGAGCTGGCCGAGGTAGTGGGCGCGGTCGCCGAGCCAGTCGCGAAGGTAGCGATCGGTCATCCAGCGGCGCCAGCGGATCTTGAGCGAGGAGAAGAGGTAGTCCTCGGCTAGCCAGAAGCTGATGGAAAAGAAGATGAACCCCAGCATGGCGACGCCGAGGTTCACGAAGAAGGCGTAGTCGCCGTGCTGGATGGTGTCGAAAAAGTCGCGCTTCCAGTAGGAGAGGCGGACGGCGATCCAGTTTTGCGCGAGGGTCAGGAGGACGACCGAGCCGAGCAGGATGCGGGCGGGCCAGCGTTCCTCGGAGCGCCAGAAGGGCCGCGCGAGGGCGAGGAAGAGGCGAAACTTGGAAAGCAGCGAGCTGGGGCGAAGCACGGAAGGGGCCGGACGGGCGAGGCGACGCTGCGGAGGGCGCGGCGCGCCGGCAAGGTCGGAGCGCGCCGCGGGCGGGAGGACGAAACGGCACCGCCGTTCCGCTACGGCGGGGACGCTTATGGCCGGCGTCTCCGGAACCGGATTATTCCGCGCCTTGGCGGGACGAGCTGGGTGTTGTTTGCGGACGCGGTGCGATGCGGACCGGACGGCGCCGGTGCATCCAGAAATTCGGAGGTGGTTCCGTATTCGAGCTTAGACGCGCCAGCTCTGGAGGACCTGGAGGTAGTTGGCGCGTTCGTGGGCCTCGGCGTTGGGGCAGTGGGCGAGGTTGAGCGCGCCGCGGAGCTGCTCGACGGAGGCGTATTCGCGTTCGCGCATCCAGGTCTCGACGCCGCTCAGGAGGCTGGTGACGGCGACGGGGCCGTGGCGGAGGATGGCGGAGACGACCTGCACGGCGTGGGCGCCGGCGAGGAGGGCCTTGAGGAAGTCCTGCGAGGTGTGCACGCCGCCGCTGGCGGCGAGGCTGAGGCGGGTGTGCGGGGACACGATGGCGAGCCAGCGCAGGCGCGCGAGCAGTTCGCTCGAGTCGGAGAGGCGCAGGTGCGGGTGGACCTCGAGTTCCTGGAGGTCGAAGTCGGGCTGATAAAAGCGGTTGAAGAGCACCGCGCCCTTCGCGCCGGCCTGCTCGACCTGGCGGAGGAAGTTGGCGGGCGCGGTGTGCCAGGGGGAGATCTTCACCGAGACGGGGATGCGCACGGATTCGACGACCTGGCGGACGATGAAGACCTGCTCGGCCTCGACCTCGGCGGCCTCGACGTCGGCGTCGGTGGCGAGGGCGTAGAGATTGAGCTCGAGCGCGTCGGCGCCAGCCTCGGCGAGCCGCTTGGCGTGGTCCATCCAGGCGCCGGGGCGGTGGGCGTTGAGCGAGGCGACGACGGGGATCTGGAGCGTGGCCTTCAGGCGGGTGAGCTGGCGGAGGTAGAGGTCGGGCGTGAGGGCGTAGTCGTCGTAGTGCGGGAAGTAGTCGAGGGCCTCGGGCGTGCTTTCGGCGATGCCGTCGATGAGGCGGAGGCGGGCGTTTTCCTCGAACTCGACCTGCTCGGCGAAGAGCGAGTGCATGACGAGCGCGGAGGCGCCGGCGTCTTGCAGGCGGCGGCAGGCGTCGAGGCTGTCGCAGCAGGGCGAGGCGCCGATGACGAGGGGGTTCCGGAGCTTGAGGCCGAGGTAGGTGGTGGAGAGGTCCATGGTGGAATCAGAGCGACAGAGGGACAGCGCGACAGAGGGCAGAAAGGCGGAGCGGCGGAGAACAGAGTGACAGAGGGCAGAACGACGGAGCGACAGAGGGCAGAGCGACAGAGGTCGGAGGCGGGTTGGCGCTGTCGGTCTGCCGTTCTGACGCTCTGTCGCTCTGGTTTGGCTCAGATCGTGGCGGGCGGGTTGGCGGTGGTCGCCGGGGTGGCGAGGTGTTTGTAGAGTTCGTAACGCGTCTTGAGCGCGGCCTGGCCGGCGGCGGCGAACTCCTCGGCTTTGCGCGGGGCCATGGCGGCGAGCATGCCGAAGCGGGTCTCGCCGGCGGTGAACTTGGCGAGCTCGAGCTTCGGGGCGGGCGAATCGAGCACGAGGGCGGGTTCGCCGCGCTCGACGCGACGCGGGTCGTTGCGGAAGAGCGGCCAGTAGCCGGTGTCGACGGCGAGCTTCTGCTGGTCGAGGCCGCGGGCGAGGTTGTATCCGTGGGCGATGCAGTGGCTGTAGGCGATGATGAGGGCGGGGCCGTCGTAGGCCTCGGCCTCGCGGATGGCCTGGAGGGTCTGCGAGTCCTTGGCGCCGAAGGCGACGCGGGCGACGTAGACGTGGCCGTAGTGGAGGGCGAGGAGGGCGAGGTCCTTCTTGCCGGTGGGCTTGCCGCCGGCGGCGAACTTGGCGACGGCGCCCATGGGGGTGGACTTCGAGGACTGGCCGCCGGTGTTGGAGTAGACCTCGGTGTCGAGGACGAGGATCTTCACGTTGGCGCCGGAGGCGAGGACGTGGTCGAGGCCGCCGTAGCCGATGTCGTAGGCCCAGCCGTCGCCGCCGATGATCCAGACGGACTTCTTGACGAGGTCGTCGGCGATGAGGAGCAGGCGGGCGGCGTCGGGGCAGGTCGGGGCGAGGTCCTCGAGGGCGACCTTGAGCTGGGCGACGTGGGCGCGGCGCTCGGCGATCTCGGACTCGACGGTGGGCGAGGCGGAGGAGAGCTCGCGGACGAGGTCGGCGTCGAGCTTGGGGGCGAGTTTCTCGAGGAGGGCGCGGGCGGAGAGGTGGCGGCGGTCGGCGGCGTGGCGGATGCCGAGACCGAACTCGGCGTTGTCCTCGAAGAGGGAGTTGGCCCAGGCGGGGCCGCGGCCGGAGCCGTCCTTGCAGTAGGGCGTGGTGGGGAGGTTGCCGCCGTAGATGGAGGAGCAGCCGGTGGCGTTGGCGACGATGAGGCGGTCGCCGAGGAGCTGGGTGAGGAGCTTGATGTAGGGCGTCTCGCCGCAGCCGGCGCAGGCGCCGGAGAACTCGAAGAGGGGCTTGGCGAACTGGCTGCCCTTGATCGTGGTGAGGTCGACGGTGGCGCGGTCGGGCGAGGGGAGTTTCTCGAAGAAGTCCCAGTGGGCGCGCTCGATCTCCATGCGGGGCGCGGCGGGGACGAGGTCGAGGGCCTTGTGCTTCGGATTCGACTTGTCCTTGGCCGGGCAGACCTGGACGCAGAGCGAGCAGCCGGTGCAATCGTCCGGGGCGACCTGGATGAAGTAGCGGCGGCCGGGGAGCTCGTTGGAGCGGAAGGGGACGGTGGTGAGCGATTCGGGGGCGCCGGCGAGCTCGGCGGGGGTGGCGTGCGTGGCGCGGATGGCGGCGTGCGGGCAGACGAAGACGCACTTGTTGCACTGGATGCAGAGGGAGGAATCCCACTGCGGGAGCTCGAGGGCGATGGAGCGCTTTTCGAGCTTGGTGGTGGCGGTGGGCCAGCCGCCGTCGGGGGGGATGGCGGAGACGGGCAACAGGTCGCCTTCGCCGGCGAGGAGGCGGGCGGTGACGTCGCGGAAGAAGCCGGGGGCGAAGGCGGCGAAGCGCTCGGCGGTGGGGGCGGCGTCGCATTCCTCGAGTTTGGCGGGGACGGCGACCTCGTGGAGGGCGGCGAGGGCGGCGTCGACGGCGGCGTGGTTCATCTGCACGACCTTCTCGCCCTTGCGGGCGTAGGTCTTGGTGATGGCCTTCTTGATGTGGGCGATGGCCTCGTCCTGCGGAAGGACTCCGGAGAGGGCGAAGAAGCAGGTCTGGAGGATGGTGTTGGTGCGGCGGCCCATGCCGGCGGCGGTGGCGACGCCGTTGGCATCGATGATGAAGACGCGGAGTTTTTTGGAGACGATGGTCTGCTTCCAGTCGCGCGGGAAACGGGTCCAGGTCTCCTCGGGCGAGTAGGGCGAGTCGAGGAGGAGGGTGGCGCCGGGGGCGGCGTAGCCGAGGATCTCGTGGCGGCCGACGAAGTTCCACTGGCTGCAGGCGACGAACTGGGCGTGGCGGACGAGCCACGGCGCGCGGATGGGCTGGGGGCCGAAGCGAAGGTGGGAGACGGTGACGGAGCCGGACTTCTTGGAGTCGTAGACGAAGTAGCCCTGGGCGAAGAAGTCGGTCTGTTCGCCGATGATCTTGATTGAGTTTTTGTTCGCGCCGACGGTGCCGTCGGCGCCGAGGCCGACGAAGACGCAGCGGCGGACGCCGGGGGCCTCGAGCTCGAGGTCGTTGTTCCACGGGAGCGAGGTGTGGGTGACGTCGTCGTGGATGCCGATGGTGAAGCCGTGCTTCGGGCGGGCGGAGTTGAGGTGGGCGAAGACCGCCTCGGCCATGGCGGGGGTGAACTCCTTGGAGCCGAGGCCGTAGCGGCCGCCGAAGACGCGCGAGGGCGGGACGGCGGTGGGGTGTTCGGCGCGGGAGAGGGCGGAGAGCACCGACATGAAGAGCGGTTCGCCGACGGCGCCGGGCTCCTTGGTGCGGTCGAGCACGCCGAGGGTGCGGACGGTGGCGGGCAGGGCCTTGAGGAAGGCGTCGACGGGGAAGGGCTGGAAGAGGCGGATGGAGATGACGCCGACGCGCTGGCCGGCGGCGTTGAGATGGTCGGCGGCGGCCTCGAGGGCCTCGACGCCGGAGCCCATGCAGACGACGACGCGCTCGGCCTGCGGATGGCCGTGGTAGTCGACGAGTGAATACTTGCGGCCGGTGAGCTCGGCGAGCCGGTCCATGTAGCCCTGGACGACGCCGGGGAAGGCGTCGACGAAGGTGTTCACGGTTTCGCGGCCCTGGAAGTAGACGTCGGGGTTCTGCGCGGTGCCGTGGATCTTGGGACGGTCGGGGGAGAGGGCGCGGAGGCGGAACTCGGCGAGGGCCTTCTCGTCGATCATCGCGCGGAGGATGTCGTTGGAGAGGGGGCGGATCTTGGCGATCTCGTGCGAGGTGCGGAAGCCGTCGAAGAAGTGGATGATGGGCAGGCGGCCCTTGAGGGTGGCGGCGTGGGAGACGAGGGCGAGGTCCTGGGCTTCCTGGGGGTTGTTGGAGCAGAGGAGGGCGCAGCCGGTCTGGCGGCAGGCCATGACGTCCTGGTGGTCGCCGAAGATGGAGAGGCCCTGCGCGGCGAGGGCGCGGGCGGTGACGTGGAGGGCGAAGGGGAGGAGTTCGCCGGCGATCTTGTAGAGGTTGGGCACCATCAGCAGGAGGCCCTGCGAGGCGGTGAAGGTGGTGGTGAGGGCGCCGCCGAGGAGGCCGCCGTGGACGGAGCCGGCGACGCCGCCCTCGGACTGGAGCTGCACGACCTTGGGGACCTCGCCCCAGATGTTGGTCTTGCCGGCGGAGGACCACTCGTCGCAGGACTCGGCCATCGGGGAGGACGGCGTGATGGGGTAGATGGCGATGAACTCGCTGAGCCGGTGGGCGACGGAGGCGACGGCCTCGTTGGCGTCGCACGTTATATACTCGGGGGTGGCGCGGGCGGTGGCCTTGGAGGCGTCGGCGGCGAGCGGAGCGGAAGGGGCGGCGGTGGACATGGTCGTGGGTGCCGTTCCGGCCGGCCGGAGAGGTCGACGAAAGGCACCGCGCACAGTGCCAAAATATGCGGGGGAGGGCTGCGCGCCGGTTGGCGGGGGGGGCGCGGAAATTGGTGCAAGGAGTGCGCGATTGTTTTCACGCGGCCGGGCTGGCGGAGGCGGGGGCGCGTCGGGGAGGGACGCAAAAAACGCCGGAGCGACACGGGGTCGCGTCCGGCGTGGGCGGGCGGGTAAATCGGGAGATCGTCGGCGAAGGACCGGCGCGGCTCAGGCGACCGTCAGCGTGACGGGGATGTTGCCCTGGGTGGCGTGGGAGTAGGGGCAGACGATGTGGGCCTGTTGGACGAGGTTTTCGACCGTGGCGCGGTCGAGGCCGGGGACGGAGATGGTGAGGGCGACCTCGATGCCGAAGCCGGTGCCGTCGTCGCGCGGGCCGATGCCGACCTGGGCGGAGACCTTGGCGTCGGCGGAGATCTGGACCTTGGCCTTCCCGGCGACGAACTTCAGGGCGCCGAGGAAGCAGGCGGAGTAGCCGGCGGCGAAGAGTTGTTCGGGGTTGGTGCCGGGACCGCCGGCGCCGCCGAGCTCCTTCGGCGTGGAGAGGGTGACGGCGAGGACGCCGTCGGCGCTGCGGGAGGAGCCTTCGCGGCCGCCGGTGGAGGTGGCTTGGGTGGTGTAGAGGACTTTCATGGTGGAGGATGGGTTTGGTTGGATAAACGCTTGCCCGGCAAAGGGGCGAGGTGGCGGAAGATTGCGCGGATCGCGGGAAACTCAAATCTGCAAGACATGAACAATGCGGAAGGGCCGCGGCCGGGAAGGCGCGCGGGGCGGGAGCTGGTTTATGGCGAGGTGCGGGTGGTGCGCCTGGGCGGGGGGCTGGTGTCGGCGCATCTGTTGGTGGATCGCGAAGGGCTGACGCTGATCGACGCGGGGCTATGGGGCGTGGCGCGGGAGCTGCGGCGCGTGGTGGCGGGGCTGGGCCGACGGCCGGAGGAGCTGCGAAACATCGTGCTGACGCACGGACATTTGGACCACGTGGGCGGGGTGGCGGAGATCCAGGCCTGGTCCGGCGCGCGGGTATGGGTGCATGCGGCGGATCGCGAGCACGTGGCGCAGCGCGTGACGTATGCGGGCGCGGCGCGCGGGTGCGGGGTTTTGGAGGCCGCGGGCCGGATAACGGGATGGATCGGCGGATGGCGCTATCGCGCGCCGGAGATCGGCGGGGAGTTGCTGGACGGAGACACGCTGCCCTTCTGGGGCGGGTTGCGGGTGTGGCATCTACCGGGGCACACGCCGGGACATTGCGCGCTGGTGGCGGAGCGGGCGGAGGCGTGCGGTCTGGTTTTCAGTGGTGATCTTTTCGCGAGCTACGCGTGGTCGACGCATGCTCCGCCGCGGTTTTTGAGCCGGGACGTGGCGCAGGCGAAGGGGAGTCTGCTGAAGCTCGCCGAGACGCGGCCGGTGGCGGTGTTGCCGAGCCACTACGACCGGATGGAGCCGGCGCTTCACGCGCGGCGGCTGGCCGGGCTCGCTGCGCAGGCTAATCAGAAAAACGCGCGTTCGACGGTCCAGTAGAGGCCGATGGCGGCGATGAGGGCGCAGGCGGGGATGGCGAGGGCGGGGCGATACCAGGTTTTTTGGCGGAACCAGCCGACCGCGAGAAACGCGAGGGCGAGGACGGCGAGCTGGCCGAAATCGACGCCGAAATTGAAGGCGAGGAGCGCGGTGAAAAACTGGTCGCGCGGCAGCTCCAGTTCGGCGAGCGCGCCGGCGAAGCCGAGACCGTGGAGAAGGCCGAAGGCGAAGACGGTGACGAGGCGTCCGGCGCCGATGCGCGGACGGAAGATGTTTTCCAGGGCGACGAAGGCGATGGAGAGCGCGATGAGCGGCTCGACGATGGCGGGCGAGACTCGGACGATGCCGGCGGCGGCGAGACCGAGCGTGGTGGTGTGTGCGATCGTGAAGGTGCCGATCTGGGCGGCGAGGGGGCGCCAGCCCGCGCCGAGGAAGTAGAGGCCGAGCACGAAAAGGATGTGGTCGACGCCGAGCGGGAGGATGTGGAGGAAGCCGAGCCGGAGATGCTGTGCGAAGGTGTCGAGGCGGGAGGCGTCGCCCGGCCCCGGCGCGGAGGTCTCGGGGGAGGCGGACGGCGGTTTTTCCGTGGAGGTCGTCGATGCGGCGGGAATCGTCAGCGGGCGGGTGGTGTCACCGGGGCTTTCGAGCCAGCGGGTGAGGGCGCCGGAGTCGCCCGCGACGGACAGGGAGCAGGCGACAGGGAACTCCACGCGGGTGTCGGAACGGCTGACGACGTGGAGGGTCGCGTCCGCGGGCAGGACGGGAAGCGTGGCCCGCCAGACAAAGGCGACGGCGCCGAGTTCGTCGGGATTGCCGTTTTGCGGGTCTGGCGGGGCGGGTAGTTTCCAGGAGACGAAACGCCATTCTCCCGCGGGCGGGGCGAACTCGGGCGTCACTCCGGTGAGGATCTCGTGCGCGAGCTCGGGCATGCGCGCCGCTAGGGTCTCGGGCGTCGATTGAAGAAAGTCCGCGTAGTCGTCGCCCAGGAACGGCGTGAGGTTCGCTTCGATGCGCAGCTCGGCGTCGCCCGGTGAGACGACGACGGCGAGCCGGGTGAAATGCAGTGCGTGGGCGGAGAGGGTCGCCCCGAAGACGAGCGTCAAAAACGCGCCGACGACGAGCCGGAGAGGGCGAAGCATGGTGGGTGGGCCGAGGGGGCCGACGCGGTCGGCTCCGCGCGCTCAATCCTGGAGGGCGGCGAGGGCGGCCTTGTAGGTCGACTCGGCCTCGGAGGCGGCGGCGGCGCTGACCTTGAGGTCCCGGAGGAGGCCGTCCTTCAGGCCGTAGACCCAGCCGTGGACGGTGAGATTCTGGCCGCGATCCCAGGCGTCGCGCACGACGGTGGTCTGGCAGACGTTTTGAACCTGCTCGATGACGTTGAGCTCGCAGAGCCGGTCGACCTGGGCGCTTTCGCTGGGAAGGCCGCAGAGGCAGGCTTCGTGCTTCACCTTCACATCCTGCACGTGGCGGAGCCAGTTGTCGGCGAGTCCGACGCGGTCGCAACGGAGGGTGGCCCGCACGCCGCCGCAGCCGTAGTGGCCGACGACCATGACGTGTTTCACCTTCAGGACGTCGACGGCGTATTGGAGGACGGAGAGGCAGTTGAGGTCGGCGTGGACGACGACGTTGGCGATGTTGCGATGGACGAAGACCTCGCCGGGCAGGAGGCCGATGATCTCGTTGGCGGGCACGCGACTGTCGGAGCATCCGATCCACAGATACTCGGGGTTTTGCTGGCGGGAGAGGGTGCGGAAGAACTCGGGATCGCGTTGGGTGATCGAGTGCGCCCAGGAGCGATTTTGGGCGAAGAGGTGCGTGAGATTTTCCATCGTTGCGGGGGAGTGTGGGTAGGCGGGGCGGGTGGCCAAGGAAAAGCTTTGAGGAGACGGGGGATCGACGGAGCGCACCTATGTCTCTGCTCCCATGAAAGCGGGCGAAGTCGGGCCGATGCCGGGAAGAGCCGCGAGGTGCTAACCTGGAGGCATGAAAACTCCATTCCCGTCCCGAGTCGGTGAGCGTTTTTGGCGTCGCAGGGTTAGCCGTGGCGGTTGGCGCGATCGGTTGGTCGCTCGCCTATCTTGTCTTTGGCGGCGGCTTGGTCGGCGCGGTCGTGATTTATCTGCTTGTGAAGATGATCGGCGGATGAGCGCCGATGAGGGTATCGGAGGCCAATTGGGTCAGGCGCTCTGGTTCCCGAGGGCGAAACGCGCGATAGCCGCCGCGGCGCAGATCTGCGCTAGCGGTTGGCGGGGCTTGCGCTGACGGAGGCGTGGCCGGTGCTGATCGACGAGGCCCCGCCTTACCTCGCTGGGCGATCCGGTGCCTGTTCTCGTTTTCGTTAGATTTTGGAGAGCTTTATCTTGGGGGGTAATGCTATTATCTTACTGTATTATTATTTCCTAATGATAAGTATTAATTCTTAATTGATTATACGGATACATGCGCATGCCTTTCGCTTCATGTGCATGTCGGTTGCCTTTGTGGAGAGGGGGGAATCTGCGAGCGAAACGGGATTTACCGAAGCGAGATGGGCCGTGGGACTGCGGCTGAGCGTTTTAAGTGTGATCTGGATTTTGGCCGGGGCTGCGGGGCTGCGAGCGGATGCGGAGGTGGAGTCTTTTGAATCGGCACGTGCTCCGGAGTTGGTCATCCGGGGCGGCGAAAGCGAAGGAGCCGAACGGATTTTGGATCTGGGAGAGTTGGTGGCGGGAGACGAATTGCGGTTTCGCATCCGATGGGAGTCCGCGGAAGGTGAGGCGCCCGAGACGGTCGAGAGCGTTCATTCGTCGTGCGGGTGCCTGGCGGTGGATTTTCGGCCCGAGGTGATTCTTCACGATGCCCCTGTTGTTTATACGGGTGTGATAAAGGCGTCGGCGCACGTGCTTCGACCGGAGGCTTTGTCGCGGTCGCTGGGTTTTGTGACGGATCGCCGCAAGGTCTCGGTATCGGTGGTCGCGCACGTGTCTCCGCGCCAGGAGTTCTCGCCGGCTCCCGCGCATTTTTCGCTGGATGAGGAGATGGCCATGGCGACGGCGTCGCGGGAGATCCCGGCGGGTGTGGTCGTGGAGTCGGTGGAGATTGATCCGATCTGGCGGGAGCGAGGATTGGCCGCCCGGGTTTTGAACGACACGGACGGGGCGCGGCTGGAGTTGCAGGTGGACGCGCCCTTGATGAAGGAGCACTGCCTGCGCGTGACCAAGCGGTGGCCGTGGCGGGAGACGATCCGCGCGGGACTTCGGATGGCGCCGGCTTACCCGGGTGATCGGCCCGCTCCGCCGGCGCCGTTTTTGATCGAGCTGGAGTATTCCGGACCGGTGAGGACGCGTCCGCGTAGTTTGGATTTCGGTCTGGTTCGTCCTGGTGAGGAGGCGGTGATCGAGGCCGTGATCGAGGGGGACGTCCGGTGGCTGGGCGATCTGGAGGTGCAGACGCCGTCGGACGTGCGCGCGGTTTTGGGCGCGCCGACCGAGGGCGGTTCGCCGTTTTTGCGTCTGACCAAAACGGGCGAGCCGGAGCGCGCCACGGGAGGCGACCCCTTTCTTCGCGAGGAAATCGAGATCCGCTACGGAGGCGGTCACTCGCTGAAAATTCCCCTGCACTACATTTTGCGGGGTAACTCAAAACCAACGAAATAACCCATGACCAAGATCAAGAAGACGGTCGCCCTCATGCTTGTCGCATCCGGCGCGGCCTCGGTGTTGCAGGCCAACTGTGGCGATAACCTCGGGGTGTTCTACACCTACGCCGGCCCCGGCTACGCGGCGGGAGGCGGCAACGGCCGGTGCTACTACTCCCAAGTTCCGTTGCAGGAACGCGGGCGCTGCGAAAGCCGCACGGGCAACAACTGCGATATCCAGGGCGAGACCGTGTATGGATATGCGTGGTGGGCTCCCGGCGATTGCGGCAACGCGCAGACCGCCGTGCCACTGCCCGGCGCCACCTCGACTCCCTACAGCAACGAAAAGGCCGGCCCCACCAACGGCGCCTGCCCTCCCGGAGCCTGAGCGGTCCCGTCCGCCGAACGATCGGGCGCGCCCTTCGCGGCGCGCCTTTCTCCCCCGCCCGTCCGCCCCGACTCAACCGTCACGACCCATGAGACCCTTTCCATACTCCGTTCGCCTGCTTGCCGCCGCGCTAGGCGTGTTCTTCACCTGCATGATCGCGCGCGGATCGGATGCGATCGCCCCCGCCTCGGCGGTCGCGGGAATAGACGCGCTGAAACGCGATCTGCTGCCCGCGGTGCCGCGGGAGCTGGTCGTCCAGCATCGTCGGATTCTGGACGATTGGCCCGAGGCCACGCCGGATCTGTTTCGGACGATCGGCGCGAAAAGCGAATCGCACTTTTCCGCGATCGCCGCGTTCGCGGGCGAACGTTTTTCCATCCGCTTTCGCGAAGACTCGGACGAGCGTTTCGCCTGTGACGAGTGGTGGGATGGTCGGAACTATTTCGTGCGAAAAAAAGGCGGGCGCAGCGTCAGCGTCTATGAGGACGGGAACAAGCCCGCCTCCCTGCCCGTCGCGTTTCTGAGCACCAGCTCGGACATGGGGCGCTCGCTTTTCGAGATCTACCTCGACGGGGTCGCCACGAAGGCGCCGGTGGTCGAGCAAGGCATGGACGCCCAGGGCCATTTCGAGATCCGCAACAGCGCGGGCGGCGCGTTGACCGCGGATTTTCTGCGATTGAAAGAGGGCCTGCTGATCAAGCGATTCAGCTGTTGGACCAACGGGAGCGAGAGCTGCCGCTACGTCAACTTGCTCGAGGGCGAGCCAAAGACGTTGGAGGAGTTGGAGGCGGCCTACCGGGGCGTGGCTCGTTACACGGATGGCGGAAAGCACAAGATACTGGATGTTTTTGAGATCCGGTTCCTCTCGTTCGGTCGGCCCTTGTCCGACGAGGCGCTGGGTCCGCAGGTGGAGCTGGGCACCTTGGTCATCGACAATCGAGTGGGGCGCGGCTTCGACAAGACGCCGAACTATGGATGGAACGGCGCGCTGATTCCCAAGGAGGAGGCGAGCAAACTCGTCCTTCTGCCGGGCGGAGAAAACGACGAGGCGATTTCCAATTACGAGAAGGCCTTGGCCGCCAAGATCGCCCGGACGCCCAGGCGCCGGTGACCCTTTCCGATTCATCGCCCCAGCCCCATGACCTTCCGCATTCCCCGCCGTCATCGCTTCGTGTGCGCTCTCTTGGCCGCCGGTCTTCATGGCTCCGGCTTCGCCGCCATCAAGGAGTTCTCGGCGGCGCTCTGGAAAGATCCCGCCGTCCTCGGCGCCTTGTTCACCACCGAGGAGACGCGGCTGATCTACGTGTCCGGCGAGACGAACGCGGTGACCTTGGACGACGAGCGGGTGCGGGCGCTCAACGCGGAGTTGGCGCGCCTCGCGGCCGAGGGGTGGCGGCCGGATGAATTCGTGCCCACCGACTTCAAGCTGGGGCCCCGGCTTTTCTACGATCCGAACGGCGAGCCTCCGGCGCCCTACCGCGGGGGCTCCTATGCGGAGATCGCCAACTACGTCGGCTTTTTGCCCGATTCGGTGGTGGTGCCCGTCGGCGACGGGGCGGCCGTTCCGCTTTGGCTTTCCGGACTGGAGGCGCAGATGGAGGTGAGCGCGGATCCGAACGCGTCGCTTTCCTACTTCGAGCACACCTCGGCGCGTTGGGAGGCCTTGTGCGAATCCTGGGCGAATCTCCCCGCGGCGCAGCGGGACTATCTCGCCGCGATGTGCGAGCGGATGCGGCCGCTCCGGCAGCTCGCGTTGAAAATGGGGCTGCGCGCGACTCTGGATCAGCGCCGGCTTCGCTGGTTTCTGGACTCGCTGGAAAAAGAGATTCTGGAGGGTCGTCGCGACCGGTTCGGGCCCTTTCTGCCCTTGGAACTCCGGGGGGTCGCGCAAAAAGCCGGAGACGGCTTCGACGTCTCGGTGGTCAACGTGGAACGCCCGTTCGGTGTCTGGATCGGCAAGGGCGAGTCGGCTTTGGGGATCCGGCCGCTTGCGGTGTCGGCCGACGGCCGCGGCGGGGAGTTGGATTATTTGCAGACTCGCTGGAGCCTGCCGGTCTCCGGTCGCTCAGGCCTGCTGGAAAAGCCCAGCGCCGATCTCGTGCGAAAGCTGCGGAAGGGCAACTTCGAGAATCTGCTGGTCGGCGACGAGGCGGAGCTGTCCTTCGCCGAGATCGCGCGTCGCGCGCGGCGGATGGACGCGAGGCTGGAGCAGGCGCAGGCGCTGGCGGAGGCCGCCGCGGCCCCCGGCGGCGAGCACGGACAGGCCGTGGAAGACATGAATCGCTTTCTCGAGGAAAACGCCGAGCTGCGTCTGGTGGGCGACCAGGTGCTGGAGTTTCACCTGCGGGCGGAGATGGCCCGGCGGCAGATCCTCGCGCGCTGATCGGCGCGAATCGAAGGCGGGCCGGGTTTTCCCATGCGACTCTCGTTCCACGATCAGTCCCCCAACACGGTCGCCGCCGTGGCGGGCGCGGCGTTCGTCGTCGCGGCGATGGCGTATCCACGGATGGATACGCGGATGCGGGCCGGTTTCCTGCTCGTTTGCGTCTGCTGCGCCTGGGTCCTGTGTCTCACCCAATCCCGCGGGGCCGGGCTGGCGCTTGGTGCGTTGGCCGCGGTCCTGGGCCTGCGATCGGTCGGTCGTCCCGCCTTCCGTCCGGCGGCGGTGCTCTCGCTGGGCGCCGCGCTCGCGATCTGGACGTGGGCGGGATTGCACGGGCGGGCGGCTCCCGCGTCGTTGGGAAATTCGGCCGGCATGCGCGCCGACTTCGCCACGGCCGCTTTGATGCGGGCGGCGGAGAGCCGGTTCCATGGCGTGATGCCGGTGTCGGCGTTCGCGGAGGACGCCGCTTTGCGCTATGGGACGCCCGTCAGCGCGGCGCAACGAGACATCCTCCGCAATCCGCTCTCGTCTCTGCTGAACTTGGCCGCCGATCCACGCCCGTGGGCGATCCTGACGTGGATCTCCTGGCTGGCGCCCGCGTGGTGTCTGGTCTGGACGGCGATTCCCGCTTCGCGCTCGTTCCGGACTCGCTCGTTCGACGCTGAAGAATCTCCGGCCGCCTGGGCGATTCCGGCGGCTTGTCTGTTCACGGCGATCTGCGCGGTGTTCAACGACCTCGATCAGAACACGGCGGGTGTTTGGGCGATGCGGTCAAGCGCGGCGTGCGGGCTAGCGTGGCTCGCCTGGTGCTTCGTCCGCGCCGGTTTTCGTCTGCCGGCCCTTGGTCTAGGGACTGCCGCGGTATCGCTGCTGGTCGTCCTGGCCGCCGGAGAGCTCTTTCTGCGCGAGAACTTCGCGAGGCATGGCATACGACGTTGGCAGATCGAGGAACGTGTCTTGCCCGGCGGGGGGGCCTTGCGAGTGGTGGAGGGGGGCGCGTCGTTGGTCGGAACGCTGTTTTTTTTCGACCACCGCGGGCGCGGTGAACTTTCCTGGGAGGCCGGGCAGGGCGTCCGTCGCTTGGTCGGCGCGGGATGGCGATTGGTCGAGATTCCCGGCGGCATCTGGCCCGCGATCGACGTGCGTGAGCTGTGCGCGGCAGGCCTGCCGGTCGTGGCAATCGGAGTCCAAGGGCCGGTGCCGGCGAATTTCGTGCGCGCGGCGCGGCCGGCCGGCATCGTGTCCGTCGCGCCTTCTCGCCTCGTTCAGGTCTCGGACGACGGCGGCGAGGCGACCGCGATGCGTTACTGGTTGGTTGAGGACGAGGAGGCGATGAGTGAAGCGAGGCGCCTGCTTGCCCTGGCTTTGGCACGCACGGAGGCGGACACGGAAATCCTGCCGCTTGCGCCCGATCTTTCCGCTTCGATGCGAGGCACGTTTCGACGCATCGCCGATCGTCATGCGGCATCGGGCGTCGCGAATCTTTCCCAATGAAAAGAGCTCTCCGCCACGTTGTCCTCGTCTGCTGTCTTCCTGCTTTTTGCGGGGCGGCGACACCGCTTTTGCTGGGCGGGGCGCCCAATATGTCGGGGCTGAAAAAAATCCACAACGCGGGCAACTTCAGCGCGCGCAACATCCACGAACGGCTTTACCAGGAGACGCTTCCGGACGGACGTTCGGTCGAGGTCGTCGTGCGCGTGCCGATGCGCGACGGCGCGCCCGCGGCGAAGGTGAACGGGATCGTCTTTTTCGCCCCGTATCCGCGCGAAAAGCTGCGGACCGCGCGTTCGTTTTTCGCCAACGCGCTGGTGGTGCGGCTGGGCTGCGCGGTCGTCTCGATCTCGGTGGAGGGCTCGGATCGCGAGGTATGGGATCAGCGGAAGTCCTACGTCTACCCGGCCTCGGATGTCTTTGGCGTGGTGGAAAAGGCCGTGGCGGAGACGCGACGGACCTATGGCGAGGCCGGAACGCCCTTGGTCGCCCTCGGCTACTCCGCGGGCGGGGTGATGGCGATGTATCTGGCGCAGTCGGCCACGTTTGGTGCCGACGCGGTGGTCGCCTTCGAGCAGTCGCAGGGCGAGGACAACACGCCCGGCCAGTATGCGGTCCGCATCCCGGCGCTGATCATCAATCCGGAGGACAGCCCGTGGAACGCGCGCGTGGCGCGGCGTCACGCGGAGGCGGTCGACCAAGGGGCGCCGATGGCGTTTTGCGTCGCGCGTCCGATCGTGGACGTGAATCCGCAAAACCTCTACTACCGCAAGGCGGGCGGGCGCTACGCCAACGATCTCGCCTACTGCTTCATTCGCGACGTGATCGACGCCAAGGCGGCGGGCGAATGGCCGGCGCGTTGGGCGAAACGAAACATCCGCATCGAGGCGCCGGGGCAGGCCTGGGAGCGGGAGTTTCTCGGGACGAGCGAGGATTTCGCGCAGCTCTACGCGCTTCTCGGGCATGGGACCTACGAGGCGCTGGCCTCGGGCGAGTGCGCCTACGGCGCGCTGCCTCCGTTTTTTCGAAAACGCGCCGTGTTGCTGGTGAAAAAGGGCGTCTGGTCCTACCAGGACCAGGTGCGTTTCGGGGCCGTGCTAGTCCACCATGGCTGCGCGAACGTGATTTGCAGCGTGCCGGACGACGCCGCGGCGGGCCGTTATCTGCCGGCCCAGTTGTCAAAGCTGAAGGCGACCGGGCTGGAGGTGACGGTGGTCTCGCTCGTGGAGCCGGGAGATGAAAAGTGGACCGACGCGGTGATCCGTTCGACGGACGGCACGCCTTGCGTGTTCGTGGAGCGCGGCGAGGCCTTGCGGCTGCCGGATCGGGAGGAGCCGCGCATGCGGGCTGTTTTCACCGCCCGTCCGGATTTCGACCCCCAGGAAAGTTTTCAATCCGCGTTGTTCGAGGAGACGACGTGGATGAACCCGCTGGATTTCGAGGCGTTGGTCCGATTCTTGGCCCCGATACCCACTCCCGCGCCCGCGAAGCTCGCCGAGAAGAAATCGCCGGCGCGGTCGTGAAGCCTGCGTCGGCGCGGAAGCCGCCGGCGGCGAATCGCGGGAACGCGCTCAGCCGTGACGACTCAGTCTGGCCGGTCGCATCGGCTCGGCATCTCACCGCGTCGCCTCGCTTTCGACTGGTTCGTCCCGGTTCAGGCGACGCGGCGCTTGAGGAGATCGGGGTGGCGGGCGCGGCTCATCGCGACATCGTAGGTGATGCGGCACTTGCCGTAGAGGGCGTGCAACGATGTATCCATGAGTTGCATACCCTCGCGGGATCCGGTCTGCATGGCGTTGTCGAGCTGGTGGAGCTGGTTCTCGCGGATGAGATTCCGGATGGCGCCGTTGGCGATGAGGAGCTCGCTGGCGAGGGCGCGGCCGCCGTCGAGCGAGGGCAACAGCTCCTGCGAGATGATGCCCTGGAGACTGTTGGAGAGCTGCATGACGACCTGGCGCTGGGCGTTGCCCTCGAAGATGCCGATGATGCGCTCGATGGCCTGGCTGGTGCTGGGCGAGTGCATGGTGGCGAGCACGAGGTGGCCGGTCTCGGCGGCGTTGAGCGCGGTGGCGATGGCGCCGTGGTCGCGCATCTCGCCGACGACGATGACGTCGGGGTCCTGACGGAGGGCGTGGACGAGGGCGTGGGAAAACGACTTGGTGTCGGAGAGCACCTCCTGCTGCACGACGATGGCGAGGTTGTTCTCGTGGACGTATTCGATCGGGTCCTCGATGGTGACGATCTTGCAGCGGCGCTCGCGGTTGATGAGGTCGACGAGGTAGTTGAGCGTGGTGGTCTTTCCCGCGCCGGTGGGGCCGGTGATGAGGATGAGGCCGTTGCGGCGGCGGGCGAGCTCGTCGACCTTGGCGGGGAGGCCGAGCTCCTCGCGGGAGAAAATGCGGTGGCCGCAGAAGCGGATGCTGAACTCGGGCGCGCCGTTGCGGCGGTAGATCGTGACGCGCATGCGGCCGACGGCGGCGTGGTGGAGCGAGACGCAGAGCTCCCAGTCGCGCTCGTAGGCGGCGCGCTGGAGAGGATTGAGCATGGCCTCGAGGGTGGCGGCGGTGTCCGCGGCGGTGACGGGGCCGGCGTCGGCGAAAAGGATCTCGCCGTTGACGCGGAGGCTGGGGGCGACGCCGACGATGAGATGGAGATCGGAGGCGCGGGACTCGGCGACGAGGGTGAAAAGGCGGTCGAGCTGGGGTGTCATGCGAAGCGGGAGCGGAGGCGACGGAAGAGACGGGAAAAGGGGCCGGTGTCGGTGATCGCCATCGTGATCTGGTGCAAACCGGGGAGGGCGGGGTCGAGCTGGCCGGCCTGGGCGAGGGATTCGCGGGCGCGGCCGGAGAGGCCGAGGGCGAGCTCGAGGCGGGCGACCTCGAGCCAGGCCACGGCGCGCTCGGGGGCGAGCTCGACGGCGCGTCGGGCGTGGGCGAGGGCCTGGGCGAAGCGGCGGTAGAAGGCGTGGATGCGGGCGGCGAGCCAGTGCAGCATCCAGTCGCGCGGACGGAGGGAGAGGGCGCGCTCGAAGCAGTAGGGCGCGCCGGAATCGTCGCGGGAGAGGAGGACCTCGCCGCGGGCGAGCCAGACGTAGGGGCTGTCGCCCCGCTCCTCGAAGGCGGCGTCGGAGAAGGCCAGGGCGGCGCCGGGCTCGCCGACGCGGGCGAGGACGACGGCCTTGGCGGCGAGGAGCTCGGGGTCCTTGGGGAAGCGTTCGAGGGCCTTGTCGACCCAGAGCTTGGCCTCTCGGTATTCGCCGAGCTCGACGAGCATGCGGACCTGGGCGCACCAGGCGTGGGTGTTGGCGGCGTTGTGCTCGAGGACGCGGGAGTAGGCGCGGAGGGCGAGATCGTAGCGGCCGTTCTGATACAGTCCGGTCGCGTCGGCGAGGTGCCAGGCCTCGTCGCGCAAGGGGTCGCCGCGGTTTTCTTCGCGATCGATCGGGCCGAGCTCGAGGTTGTTGAAGCGGCTCATGGGGCGATGTTCTGCTTGTGCCAAAACCAACGCGTGTAGGGGCGGCCGACGAGCGCGGATTGCGGGACGAGGCCGATGTCGGCGGGGACGGCGGCGCGATTCAGGTTGTGGAAATGGGCGGCCTCGGGCCAGACGAAGAGTTGATCCCCCTCGGTGCGGACAAGGCCTTGCGCGGGCATGCCGTGGAGAGTTTTTTGGGGAACGCCGTCGATCAGGACGCGGTCGCTCTCGAAGGCGATCTCGTGGCCCGGGTCGACGACGAGGACACGGCCGAGGTAGGTGCCGCCACGAATACCGATGCCGTTCCAGTAGCGACCGCCGATGTCGTAGGCGACGAGTTCGCCGACGCGGGCGGGGGCCTTGGCGGAACGCGGGTTTATGATGAGCGGAGCCTCTGGGCCGGCGACGAGGATGACGTGCGGAGCGATGAGGCGGGACGCGATCAAGGTGAGCATGACCGCGGCGGCGAGCGCGGCGAAAAAGCGGCGAAGGACGCGCAGGGGGTAACGAACGTAGGTGGAGGCGTGGAGATCGGAGCAGGCCGCGGCGGCGATGCAGTGGGCCGCCGCGGCGAGGCCGAAGGCGGCGGAGCCGGGGGCTCGGCCGTATTCGGTGAGCGCGAAGAAGAGGGCGAACCAGAAGACGGCCGGGCCGATGCGGCGCCAGAGGGGGTTGGGCAGGAGATAAAATCCGAGCGAAGGGACGACGATGGCGCCGAGCGTGGAGCCGGCGACGCACGCGGCGCGGAAGACACCAAAAGCGGGGCTTAGGCGGATCTTTCCGATGCGGGAGCGACGCCGAAAGGCGAACCAGGCGCGCCAGGCCCCCGCGCCGTGGCCGGCGCGGGGCGGCGCGTAGGGCGAATCGAGGCTGGGGTCGGCGGGTGGCAAGGCGAGCAGTGAGCGGGGAGCCAGGAGCAGGGAGCCGGATACGGACCCGGGGGCGGAGCGGGGAACCGGGCCCGAGGGGGCGGGCCCGACCACGAGTAGGCTCGCGGGCGGCTAGTGGCGCCGATCGAGGTGGATTTGGACCTTCTCCTCGGGACCGTAGAACTCGTGGGTGGGTTCGTGGGACTTCACCTCGCCGACGATCTGGCGGAAGAGCTCCATGGCCTCGAGGCAGCGTTTGCCGGAGTAGCCGGAGACCTTGAGGTCCACCTGACCGTCGGGGGCGACGACGATGTCGAATTCGCGGTTGGGCATGGGGGATGCGTGGGGAAAGGGGGCGTTGGGTGGACTGGCAACGCAGGGTGTGTGCGAAGATGCGTTCAGTTTTCCCAATGGCGGACCTTGAGGCGGATGGAGCCGTCGGCCTCGCGCTCTTCCTCGACGACGGAGAAGTCGCGGGCCTGCATCTCGTCCTTCAGCCGCTGATACACGTAGCTCTGCACGACGGCGCGGGAGAGTTCCTCGCCGGCGGCGCGGAGCCGCGAATCGGGCAGGTCGCCAAAGACGCAGAGCGAGGCGCGACCGCGCGCGTCGCGGGAAAAGATCACGGTGACGCCGGCGCGGTGGACGGTGATGCGCTGGTCGCGGCCGAGGCCGCCGGTGACGAGTTCGCTGTTGGCGACCTCGAGCTCGATGCGTTTGCCGGAGCGGATCGCATCCTGGACGACTTTGGCGGAGCCGCGCTCGTCGAGCACGGAGTAGCCGAGGGTGCCGGCGGCGGCGACCACGGCGGCGCTGAAGGCGGGCCAGGCGGCGACGACGACGGGGGCGAGGATGCAGACGCAGCTCATGGGAGTGGCTGGGTGGGAAAGGTGCGTAGGGAGTGCACGGAAGAAAGGGGTTGAATGGTAGCGCAGACTTTCCGTCTGCCCAGGGCTTCGGATGCAGACTGGAAGTCTGCGCTACTTGGGCAGGTGGAAGATGGTCGCGAGTTCCTCGGGCGTGGCGCGCTCGATCGCGATGGCGGTGACGAGCAGCGCGAAGAGCGCGACCAGGGTCAGCGCAAGGACGGCGGATAAGAGCGGGCGGCTGGAGCGAGCGGGCATGACGGCGCGGGATCGATTTGGGTTAGACCGGGCCGCGGCGCTTTCCTCACGCGCGAGTGGGGCGAAAACTCAGAGCTCCACGCGGCGGTGCTCGCGCTCGGGCTGCGGGCGGCGGGCGAGGCTGGCGTGGCGGGCGCGGCCGTCGGCCCAGGTGCGGAGGCGGTTGAGCTGTTCGTCCATCGTCTTCGAGAGCGGCACGGTCTGGCGCAGCGCCTCGAGGAGATGCTCGGTGCCGAGTTCGCGGTTTTCGGCGAAGGCGTCGAAGAGGGCGCTGATGATGGCCTGCTCGATCTCGGCGCCGCTGAAGTCCTTGCTCGTCTCGACCAGCTCGGGGAGCCGGAAGCCGGAGGCGGGACGGCGGCGGCGTTCGAGGTGGATGCGAAAAATGGCTTCGCGTTCGGCGGCGTCGGGCAGATCGACGAAGAAGATCTCGTCGAGGCGGCCCTTGCGCATGAGCTCGGGCGGGAGTTGCGAGATGTCGTTGGCGGTGGCGACGACGAAGACCGGCGCGGTCTTTTCGGAGAGCCAGGTGAGGAAGGTGCCGAAGACGCGGGCGGTGGTGCCGCCATCGGTCGAGCCGGAGCTCTGCGAGCCGACGAAGGCCTTGTCGATCTCGTCGACCCAGAGGATGGCGGGCGCGACGGACTCGGCGACGGCGATGGCCTTGCGCACGTTTTCCTCGGAGGAGCCGACGAGGCTGCCGAACATGCGGCCCATGTCGAAGCGGAGGAGCGGGAGCTGCCAGAGGCTGGAGACGGCCTTCGCGCAGAGGCTCTTGCCGCAGCCCTGGACGCCGAGGAGAAGGACGCCCTTGGGCGGGGGAAGACCGAAGTCGCGGGCCTTCTGGCCGAAGGCGACGGCGCGTTTTTCGAGCCAATCCTTGAGCACGGGCAGGCCGCCGACGCTGCCGAAGGTCTCGTCGGTGGCGTAGTATTCGAGGAGCCCGCTCTTGCGGATGATCTGCTGTTTTTCGGAGAAGACCTCGTGGACGTCGTCGCCGCCGAGGCGCTCGTCCTTGACGATGATCTTGGCGAAGACGTTTTCGGCCTCGCTCAAGGTGAGGCCGAGGGCGGCGCCGAGGAGGCGGTCGCGGCCGGTCTCGTCGAGCTCGATGCGCACCTGGCTGAACTGGCGGACGTCCTCGACGATGCGGTCGAGGAGGGCGCCGAGCTCGGCGCGGTCGGGGAGGGGGAAACTCAGGACGGTGATCTCCTTGTCCAGCTCGGGCGGGATCTCCTGGGTGGCGGAGAGGAGGATGATCGTCTTGTGGGTGTTCTTCAGGTGGAGCGCGATCTCCTTGAGCTTCCGGATGGTGGCGAAATTGCTCTTGGAGAGGAAGGGGTGGAAGTCCTTGAAGACGTAGATCGCGGGGTCGACCTGGTCGATGACCTGGTCGAGGGCGACGAGCGGGTCGCGGGTGGCGGCGTTGCGGTGTTTCTGGGACTGGATGGAGGTGCCGGCGGGGACGAGGCCGGTGGTGTAGCTCCACTCGAAGAGTTTTTTCTGCCGCTCGCGGGCGACGCCGAGCAGGACCTCCTGCACGCGTAGTTCCTCGCCCGATACGATGTAGAG
>JACCEC012709115.1_pt1 | contig 42176 bp, 21 predicted proteins | sample 7450121 | NCBI WGS metagenome assembly JACCEC01 (sample SAMN15323455, study PRJNA562643) | freshwater metagenome | isolation source: river surface water | place: USA:Blue River Watershed | collected 2017-08-18 | reverse complement strand
TTAAACAAAGCATTGTCTGCTAATTCTCGTGTAAGATGTCTTTTAGCTACTTCTGGTGTTAATTGACCTGTTCCTAATAAAATGTGACACCAAATTAACCAACCGGCTGCTCCTGGGTAACTAGGAAAGTCGTAGATAGTAGGTATTCTTGTTTTACAGGTATCGCGCAAATTCTTTGTAAACTCGGTTAACGTAGCTCCTGAAGAAATATATCTCCAGAACTCAGAATCTGTTCTTCCGCCAAGGTAATGACTTATTAAGAACTCTTTAAAATCATCAAACATACCGTTAATTCTTCTATTGTATATTTTTTGACTTGCCGGGTTAAGCGTGTCTTCAATTGTTGGTTTAAGAAATTCAAAACTGAAATGCGTCAATTGTTGTATAGTAGAATGTATACTTGTTGCTTCTAAAGGTTCGGCAAAACTACTGGCTAAACCAATAGCAAGACAGTTTTTAACCCAAGTGTTTTCTAACCTACCAGTGTCAAATCTAAATTGTTTTATAGGTGTAATTTCGTAGCCTAGTGACTGTTCAATTTCTGCTTGTGCCTGATCAAAGGAGATAAAGTCTTCACAAAAAGTATATCCACAGCCTTTACGATGCTGTACACTAGCTTCCCAGTACCACCCACTACTTTGTGCCCACGCTGTGCTATAACATTTAGGTTTTTCACCTTCTTTATAATTTACAAAGAAAGGAAGTCCTGCATTTATAGGCAACCACTTTTTATAGCTAACCCACGGTGTTTCTAATTTTTTCATTAGTAAACGACCAAAGCCGGAAGAGTCAATGAAAAAATCTGCGTGTTCAATGGTACCGTCTTCAAGTCTTACACTATCTAAATTTCCGTTTTCTTTAAGATTTACATCAACAATTTTTTTATCAATTAATTTACAATTAGGAAACTTTAATGCAGTTTTTTCTAAATAGTTGGCAGCTAACTTAGCATCAAAATGAAATGCGTGAGTACTGAGTTCAAACTCGTGACTAATCTTGCTTATGGGCGAAACATAGTGTTCGCATAATTGACCAAAGAAAGTACCCATATGTAATTTCTCTGGATTTGTTGCAGCCAAGTAAGTAAAAATACTATCTGGTATTTGCAGTCCGGTGGGTGTGCCGTCAATGGGTCCAAAATAATCAAAACCTTTTTTAGCAGTCCAGTCTCTGTGCATTATTCCATATTTAGGCATAGCTCCGGTAGACTGAAAAAAGTCTAAAGGATCTATTCCAAAATCACCGTAGTGACCTACTACTAGATCTGTAAGAGATCCTGTTACTGCTTCGCCTGCACCAATAACACCAATGTCTTTGGATGCAATAACTGTAACATTATGATTAGGATGATTTTTGCTGAGAAATAAGGCTGCTAACCATCCCGCAGTACCACCGCCGACAATAATTATATTCATACGTGTATATATCTTATTTGCAAATTAGAGTTCAAAAACAAGGTAAATATCCTGCTATGATGATTAAGCCTATTTTTTCTTTCTTTTTAGCTTCTGATAAATTATCTAACATTGATAATTCTTTATTAGAAGAGTATTGCTATAATCAAAAAACAAACACTGAAGGTGTTATTAAAAGTAACCTATACGGCTGGCAAAGCAATACACTAACTGAAAGAAATGATCAGATATCAAAACTTGTTAGTGCGGCCCTTGACCGAGGGAATAAACTTAAAGATAAAATGGGCTTTAAGCAAAGTACTGAATTTTTTATTAGTAATATCTGGACAAATGTTAATCAGACCAATGCATCTAACCGCCCACACGTTCATCCTGAAAGTGTCATAGCCGGTGTCTATTATGTAAAATTTCCAGAAAACGGTGGAATGATTACTTTTAAAAATCCTGCTATTAATTTACAGTATCATCTTGATTCAGATCAATTAGAGAATTACAACGAATGGGCTGTGCCCAATTGGCACGTACTACCAGAAACGGGATTACTATTATTATTTCCGTCTTGGCTAGAGCATTATGTTGATCCAAATATCAGCAACGAAGATAGAATCTCTATAGCATTTAATCTTTCAATAAGGAATAAAGAATAAATTATGAAAATAATTGTCATACAAAAAGATCATAATTCGTCTGCGTGTTTATATGACGATAAAACATTAGTCTATTACAATCAGGAAGAAAGATTATCAAGAATTAAAAAAGATGCAGGAATTCCTTTTTACTGTTTACAAGAAATAGTTAAACTATGTCATAGACCAGATATAGTCATTATTACCGGATACGATCACTATTTTTATCAGAATGGCGGTATTATTGCTTTAATGAAAAAAATTGGATTTGAATTTGGTCCAAAGTTTAAAGTTGTTGAATATAACAAAGGCCACCATTTCGCACACGCTGCCAAAGCATTTTATGATTCGGGATTTCAAGAAGCATTAGTGTATGTGTCTGACGGCAAAGGTGCGTCTTATAATTTAACTAATGGTAGACAGGCTTGGGAAACCACGTCTGTATATCTTGCTTCATATCCTAACAAATTTGAATTAGTTTACAAAAGATTGCATACATATTCTAAATTTGACCAAGATACAAAAGTTGTATGGGATAACAGTTTAGGAATTAGTAAAGAACCTTTACCTCGTTGGTACAATGCAGAAGCTGAAATTGAATTAAGAAACGACTTCGATGTTGGATTTATGTACGAAGGTGTTAGTCGAGCTGTAGGGTTTGACGACGAAGGAGGAAAAATGTTAGGGTTGTCTGCATACGGAAAGTATGACAATGATCTCCCAACAGTAATGGATGAAAATTTTGTTTTTAATATGGGCCTTTTTGAGTTTGACCAGTATGACAAATATAGAACATTTAACACTTCTAAGTACCCGTACTTGTTCGACGATCAAGATAAAAAAACTAATTTAACCTATATGACTCAAAAGTTTTTTGAGTTTAGTAGTTGCGAAAGAATTAAAAAGTTTCTTGATAAGACTGGTGCAAAAAATTTAATTATCACCGGTGGTACTGCATTAAATGTTGTTGGAAATTACTATTTTAGGCAACAGATAGATGCCGACATTAATATCTACGTTGAACCGATGTGCGGCGATGAAGGCAATTGTTTAGGGCTTGCTAAATTCTATATGCAAGATAGATTTTATAATTTTAAACCTGAGCCTCAAAAAGACATTTATATTTGCGGACACAGTCCAGTTTATGATTTTAATTTAAACGACGGAGAACAAGTTTTTGAAAACGTTGACACACGAGTCCCTGTTGAGTTACTAAGAGCAGGACACATAGTAGCCTTGTATCAAGGAAAAGCAGAAGCTGGACCAAGAGCCTTAGGAAATAGAAGTATACTGTTTGATCCTAGGGTAAAAAATGGTAAAGAACTTGTTAATCTAGTTAAACGTAGAGAACATTTTAGACCATTTGCTGCTACAGTACTTTACGAACAAGTACACAATTGGTTTGACATGGCCGGCATAGACGAATCGCCTTATATGATGTATGCAGTTCAGGCCAAAGACGGAGTTAAAGAAAAAGTACCATCAGTTATTCACGTTGATAACACCTGTAGAGTACAAACATTAAAAGAAGAACAAAATCCTGCTTTTTATAAAATAATTAAATTATTCTATGAAAAAACAGGAATACCAATGTTGTTTAATACTTCATTTAACCTAGCAGGAGAACCTATTGTAGAAACTGTAAAAGAAGCAATAGAATGTTTAAGAAATTCTGAAATTGAGTACTTATATCTGCCAGATGTTAAAAAATTAATTTATATTAAAAATTAATTACCAAACCCAAGAAACAAAACTATGCCTCACTCCTTCTGTAACAGTTGCTACAGAGTGTGGGTATAAAAAGTTGCTTGGAAATACCATTATAGATCCGGCAGGCAATTCAACTACTTCATCATTCCACATTAAGAATTCTCCACCTTTGTAGTTGTCGTTTAATGCACCAACTATAGATAAGATTGGGATTCCTTTGTGCGTGCCGTCAAATAAAGAATGTATATGATCGCAATGACGTTCCATTCTAGTATTAACATTATACTTGTTAAATCGAATAATACTCATTCCCTTCCATCCTGCAAACCAGGGCAAGTTTAAATCTTGCTTAACATATTGATGTAACAAATGCCAAAGTCCTTCGTGCATTTGAGGCGTTTGTGGAATTGGTCCGTAAGACACGTCTAGGTCAGTATCTGTGCTTACATAATCTCCCTGTGCTGTATAATACTTGTGTTTTTCAAATTCAATAGAATCTAAAGATTTAACAACACTATTACAAAATTCTTTATCAAAAAAATTGTGATAAACTTTACAATAATCTTTTACATTAAATGACATACTCATAGGTATAACTCCGCTAATTCTTCCCCTGGGCAAAGATGTCCTTTAATAAAGGTGTTAAACGCCAGGCTAATTCTTATATCTCGATTAGGACTAGGGTGAACTGGTCCTACACTATGTTTTACTGTTGATGGAAACAAAACTAATGATCCGTCGCCTACATCATAATACCAAGCATTACTATTATATGGATGATATTCTCTTGGATTAATTTGTATTTCGTGAAGGTGGGTTTTGATAAATGTAATTTTGTCGTATAGAATGTCTGCATTCATATAGAACACGCCACTTACAATACTATTAGGATGACTGTGTACGTGATGTTGCTGACCTACTCTAGTATGATTAATCCAAGATTGTGTTACATAAATTTCTAAATCATCGTTTGGTTTGTAAATTTCTTGAAAATAATATTTGACTTTTTGATCTATAAATTCTTTAATATCTTTTAATGCAGGATGTTTTAAAACATACGTGTCTTTACTGGTCTGATTAGCAATATTACCTCTCATTTCTAAAGCACGACTAAACTCTTTTTCTTCAGTAGTCAACGGACGATGGAACGTATCCATTAATACGGCTGTAGGAAACAAACTATCAATATGCATTATGGTAACTCTCTTACTATTTGAATAAATCTCTTATGTGGAATATAAACTGGCTGATTATCTATATTACGTAAATTTTCAATCATGTTATCTGCGCGACGTTTAAGACTTGGGTGTAATCCTTCGTACTCTTTTCGAATGTTGTCTCGATTGTACAGTCCAAGTCCTTCTAAAATTAAAGTAAAGTGATCTGTAGAAAATAAAATATATCCTGTTCTATCTGAAAAATCTTCGTGTATTGGTAAACGATTACGCCATATATCAAGATTTGCTCGAAGAGAATCAGTAAGTTCTAACTTTTGTACGTCACGCCAAAAATCTGTATTATCTTTTTTTACTACATAGTGCAATGAAATAAAATCTAAAATGTTATCAGTCAAATCTTTCCAAGAGCGATTATAACGATCAATAGTTTTATCGTCATAACAAGGTAAGTTATGCATTAGTAAAAAACTTTGTTGTATAGATGTTCCTATACTGCTAGCTTCTAAAGGTTCATAAAAACTTCCAGCTAGTCCCATAACACAACAATTTTTGATCCAAGCACGATCAACACATCCTGGATCAAAATTAAAAACTTTTCCTATGTTAATCTCTCGACCTAATAAAGTTTCAACTTCTTGTTTAGCTTGATCAGCGTTAATATAATCGCTGTCATAAACATATCCGTTGCCGTGACGACCCCAGACTGGTATTTTAAATAACCATCCGTAATCCATTGCTTTTGATAAAGTCCAAAAATTATATTCGGGTTCATCTTCTGTTTGAAAAGCAATCGCTGCCTTGGTTTTTAGATACTTACCAGCGCTCTTCCACTTGCCGCCTAGTTTAGATATTAATAATCTTTTCCAGCCAGTGCTATCAATATAAAAATCATAATTATAGGATTGTTTTTGTCCTTTTAGGCTTGAAATATATCCTTGCTCGTCAAGTACAATATCTTCGATATCATCTTCAATAATGTTGATTCCTCTTGACCTTGCAACTCTTGTTAGATAATCATTTAATTTAAAGTTATCAAAGTGGAACTGATATACTGTCCATTCTTCTGGTTTATTTAAAAACCATTTGTCAATTTTTCCTTCCCAGAATGATCTAGGGTGTATAAATGGGTCGTTGTAGCCTATTTGTCGACCGTATAAAAAATTGTATTGTGCAGATTTAGTATTAAACGGATTAGCTACAGAGTGTAGATAATCTTTTTCTGTCCACCCTTTAAACATAATTCCGCATTTATATGTAGCACCACATTCTTTTAAGAAGGAATATTGATCAAGTCCTACATATGTACAAAATTCTCTCCAATGCTCGGTAGTGCCTTCGCCAACGCCAACAATACCAATTTTTGAGCTAGCAACTAGATCAATTTGAATATTTAATTTTTGTCTAAGTATTAGAGCAGCCACTAAACCAGCTGTTCCGCCACCTACTACTAGTAGAGATTTAACATTTTTCATAATTCTATTTAATAAGAAAAAAAATAAACTCCTACATATATGGCCATAAATATTCAATGATTAGAATTATTGACAATTTTCTACCAAAAGCTGAATTTCAAGAGATACAAAAAATACTGTTAGGGGACAGATTCGCGTGGTTTCAAAATCAATATATTGTACAACCTGAAAAAAACTTAGGGTTAGAAGAATACTACGATTATCAATTTACTCACGTATTTTACAGAAATTATTCTATATGTAGCGATCTGTTTTCATTATTAGATCCAATACTAATTAAATTAAATCCTAGTGCTATTGTTAGAATAAAAGCAAATTTAATTCCTAGAGCTGACAAAATTGTTGAGCATCAACTGCATACCGATGTTACTAATTTTAAAGGCTACACCGCAGTATTTTATATGAATACTAACAACGGTTATACTGTATTTGAAACAGGAGAAAAAGTCAATTCTGTTGAGAACAGGATAGTTATTTTTGATTCTACTCTGTTACATTCGGGTACTACTTGCACAGATCAAAAAAATAGAGTTGTTATTAATTTTAATTACTATGGGTGGGATTTTTAACGAAACTTTGGTCCTACTACCCATATAACAAGAGATTTTCTAACTCCTCGAGTTACTGGTTTTACTCTATGAAAAATAAAAGACGGAAACACTACAATCTTTCCCTTTTCTAGTTGTATTGTTTGATGTTTATCAAGAGAAGATTGTATTAGTTCAAAATCTCCTCCTTCAAAATCGACCCCAGGTTCGTTTAATAACATAGTCAATGATAACTTACGTGTTTCGTACTCGTGCGTAGGAACATCCCCTAAATAAATGTCCATATGCCAATCATATTTTCCTTGTTCCTCAGCGTGATATTCAGAATATTGAAATGCGCTATATCCATTAATATCGAAATTAAAATACTGAGAATTAAGACTTTCTATAACTCTATTGAACCGATCAAAGATCCAACGATTTTCATTATTAGGATTATGAAATGCTACTCGAGAACTTCTTATAGAAGAATCAACAACTCCGTTTTCTATAGGAGATTTGTTGTTGTCTAATCCTGAAATTTTTGCAGATTCGACCTGAGTACGAGACATTAGTTCTTTTATTTTTTCTAATTCTTCATTAGAAAATGCATTAACCCAAAAGCACCAAGGGTCAATTACCCGCTGACGTCCAATTGGATTATTAGTTATTCCTAGATAATTATGACTCATAAAAAATGCCTTTGATTTTGTAATTATCAAAGGCATTTACGATTAGTGGTTAAAAACGAGTCAAGGTGCCTCGGGTGGAGCAGGTGGTTGATCACCCGGAATGTTTACCATTGGTATCCATTGTGCATTGTCTTCGTCCCACTCATACAAGTTTCCGTCATGAGGATAAGGTGTACGTGCTTGTGCTGCCGCTAATGGTTGTGGATCCTGAACAACACTTACCCAATTTTGCGCTTGCTCTACCCAAATATATGCGCCGCCATCTTGTGGGTATGGAACAGGGGGCTCCATACAGCATTTTTCTTCGTTAAATACCCAAGTTGATGGTTTCCCGTCTGCTTCCCAATATTGCTTTATTCTATTTTGTTTAATTAATATTTCTTCAGCAGTCATTGGTCTAACAATCCATTGATCTCTAACTCTACCGTTTTCGATTACATAAACTGGACCGTTGGCTATTTCATATACCCCCACTGGAGGTCTTAAAACTCTATCAAATGGTGCTAACCAGTCTGGAAGATTTTCTAAATCAACTTCAGGAAATGCTGTTAATACATTTTCTTCTAACATAGGATGATCAACTGGTCTTCCATTTTGCATCCTAATATATAAACGAACTGTCATTATAGATCTCCAGTGTTAGTACTTGGCCAGCCTCGCTGAACAGTGTTACCCCAAATAACTCTTACAGCACCGTGACCTCCATCACCTGGGGAAGATGGCCAGCTGCTGCCTGGGCCTCCTCCTCCTCCGCCAAATTGTCCGCCATAAATGTTATTAGAGCTCTCTCCGGATCCACTCCAAGGATTTTCACCGTAGCCACCGCGATTGCCGCCTGATCCGCCGTGGCCACCGCCACCGGGACTATTTTGTCCGTTCCAGGGAGTGTAGAATCCTTGACCTGGACTTCCTTGTCCGTAAATTCCAACGCCGCCACCGCCGCCTGTGCCGTGTGTACTAGAATAGTTTCGACCACCTGCGCCACCGCCGCCTCCTGGTGCCCATTCGTGCATATTTCCGCCACGTCCGGTATATCCGCCAGCGCCGCCGCCGCCGCCCCAGTCTTGGGCATTTCCGCCTGCGCCGCCGCCGTCACCTACATAGCCACCACCTGCACCGTTGCCGTTTGGACCGCCAGTACCGCCAAAATATCCGCCACCGCCGCCATAGCCTGCCACTTGTGAAGTTGACTGGAAGTAGCTGTCGCCGCCGCGTTGGCCGTTAAAACCACCCGATCCTACAACTACAGTATATCCTGTACCCGGGGTTGTTGGAATGTTATTTCTCCAACCAAGGCCGCCTCCGCTGCCGCCTGGGTTAGCCCATCCGTCCTGTCCACCTGCTCCGCCACCTACTGCAAGAACGTTAACAAATGTTACACCTGAAGGTGCAGTCCAAGTATATGAACCTGGGCTAGTATAAGTTGATTGTCCTGGAGGAAATGGTGGAGCAATTGTAGATACACGTACCCACATAGATCCGTCCCAAATTTCGGCTCTGCTATCTGAAGTATTCCAACGAATACTTCCTGCACCGTTTTGACTTCTTTCGCCTGTAGTTCCTTGAGGTAATCTTAAAAATCCTGTGTCACTAATAGTCGTATTCTTTAAGGTTGCCATTTATTATTTCCTCTTTAATTCTTTAATTTCTTCATTTAAAGATTTAACAGCTTCTACTAGATAGGCTGTTAACTTACTATACATAATGCTTTCGGGATTTCCCTTAGCGTCTTTTTTTACTAAATGCGGTAAAACTTTATTAACATCTTCAGCTATAAGACCAGCCTCATAACACTTAGTATCTTTTCGATCATAAGTTACACCACACAATTGTAAAATTGTATCTAGTGCATTATCGATAGGACTAACATTTTCTTTAAGTGCTATACTAGATGTTTCAGTTAAACTACTGCAAACTAAAGTTGGAAAATAACTTGTGCCGCCGGCGCCAATACCGCCAGATACTACAAATGCACCTGTTGATGTGCTAGACGATGCTGTGCCATCTGCAACTCGACCAATACCTCCAACATAGCAGTTTTGACTTATACCAACACCGCCGGATACTACTATTGTTCCACTTGCCGTGCTTGTAGATCCAGTATTAGCTGTAAATGTTACTTGGCCGTTGGCTTGCAATGTAGTAAATGCGCCGCTGTTTCTGGTAACAGTTCCAATAGGAGTATCTTGAATACTAACGGCATCAATATATCCCCCAACCCATAAGTTTTCACTTATACCAACACCGCCAGTTACTACCAAAGAACCAGTAGTTGTACTTGAACTAGTAGCATTTTGAGTCATTGTGACTTGTGCGTTTGCTGTTACAGTAGTAAATGAACCTGCAGATCTTGTGTTTGCACCGATCGTACCAGTGAAATCTGTAGCATTGATTCTGCCGCCAACTCCAAGTCCGCCAGTAACTACTAACGCACCTGTTGATGTACTAGTCGATGCTGTACCATCAGAAATTCTTCCATAACCGCCAACCCATAAGTTTTCACTTACGCCAACACCGCCAGTAACTCTTACGCTACCAGTTGTTGTACTTGTACTTGTAATACCGTCAGTAAATGAAACACCGTGTGTAGATTTAGTTGCACTTGAAGTTCCTCGAATAGTTAATGTTCCAGCGTTTGATTCTGAACCTTGAACTATTGGGGCAGTAGCGTGAGTAGCTAATGTTAATGTGGTACTGTTTAACGGGCCACCGTTACTGTTAGAAATAACATAATTTGTACCATCTGAAACAATACTATAGAATGCGCCTGGTTGTATTGTTTGTTGGTTGTTTGCTGTAAAACCGTTACCTCTTAGTTGTCCGTTTGGTGTAGCGATTGTACACGCTACTGCTGTTGCATTATAAATGTGTTGAGTGGAGCCTGGAAAAAACACAGGGCTTACTAACTGGAATGTATAACCACCAGCGCCGGAAAGCGTAATAATACCACCAGTGAACGCATAGGTTAGCGTTGTGGTTCCTGTGACCGTTAGTGTTCGGGCTCCTGTATTAAATCGTGCCATATGTTATCTCACTTGCTTAGGTTGTTGATGTTTCAATGCCATACACTGTTGCACCCACGTTTGCAGCAGAAGTATATACTACAATATTTAGTCCAGCTTGCATTACCAAACCTGTGCGCTCATAAACACCGTTAGGAATAACAACTGTATCATATTCAATCCATTCTTCTGCGTTGGGTGTTGAACCAGCCGCTAAGGCTACCCTTAGTGTAATTGCTGTGGTATTTCTATTTGTTATAGATAAGTTACCAATAGCATAATACCCAGTTGGCACAGTATAAACTACTGTGTTTGTTGTTGCTGGGATAGCCCCGACTGCTAATCTTCCTGTTGCCATATTAATCTCCGTTTATCTTGATAAGAAGAATCCAAGTGCTACAGGAGCACCATCAATGCCTCCTGTAAAGTTCATCTTAGATTTAATGTTTAATTGATTGCCTGAAGTAGTAGAAATAGAGTCGTTAGCAATATAAACTACACCTGCTGTCAATGTATTTACGTTCAATGAGCTCTGTCCGCCACCAATCTGTGCTGTAATGTAGGCTTTAATAGCTCTTTGTGTTGGTAAAATGTTATCGCTATTTGCAGTAAAGTACGGATCTGTACTGAACTGTGTAATAATAGCTGATCCAACACCAATGTTTAACTGTCCTAACTGCAAGCTCTGTAGACCGCTTAGGTTAAACGCATCTGCGTTTAATGTAGCAGTACCAGTACTTTGTTGAACACCAAACAATCCACCAACGTTGAAGTTACCGTCTTGGTCGGTACTTGTAAAGAATACTCGTCCACCGCCACTAGCTACAGTCTGTTTGTTAATATCTGCGGTTGTAGGATCAACAAACGGATAGTTAGTATCAGCTTGGTTACCGGTACCAATATACAAGAAGTCGTGTCCAGTTAGACGTACCTGACTGTACTTGATTGTGGTAGTAATACCGTCACCGTCAACTGGTGCTTCTAACACTGTAATTCCAGGGCTAATTTGGAATGTAGCAGTATAGTCGCCTGGATCACCTAATACGGCTGTAACTGCAACTAGTTTATACCAGACACCCTGTAATGAATCAAACACAACGTTGCTACCGGCTTGTGGAACTGCGTGTAAGTTTCTAACTGCAATAAATGTGCTTGGCTGATATAGATCAGCAAATCCATCACCTAACACATCAGCGGTTGCAGATGTGTAACTTGTTCCTCTGTTAGTAAATGTTGGGTTAGCTAGTACCCCGTCATTAGTTCTTGGATTTAGTGCAGCACTTACTACTCTGTTTGGATCAAACTGTGTAAGGATAGGTGCTGCTCGATAAATTCCACTTAGACCAGTCGTAGTAGATAGCACCACTGGGGTTGAACTACCTGCTACTAGGCTTACCTTAAACTGTGTGCTTGTAATTGTTGAACCAATTACATAGTATAATTTTTCAGTAACTAAACCACCAGCATCACAGTTTGTGAAGATAACTGGCTGACTATCAACTAAGTTTACAGTATTATCTACTGTGATCAAATTAGTTCCGTCAGTGGTTGCTGTAACTGTACCTTTTGGATATGATGAACCTGGCTCAATAACTCTTGTTTCAGTTACTGTACCAGAATTCACTTCCATACGTCCGAGTGCTCTTGCACCAGTGTTTGCACTGGCTGCGATTGTACCTGAACTGTTTGACACAGCTACCCATAATGGGTTATTGTCTGGATTTCCGTGTACTACATTGATCCAGTTGCTTGAACTTGGCATTGCGCGAGCAGTCCAGTTAATACCATCTGGGCTAGTAGCACACACACTTGTACCTGAAGCTACTGCAAAGAATAAACCTTGACCATAGCTGACCTTAGTCCAAGTTTGACTGCTTGGTAGTCCTGGTGTTACTGCGGTCCAGTTGAGTCCACCGTTAATACTGTAGGCTACACTTCTTCCACCGCTAGCAATTGCTACAAAGCGTCCGTTACCATAAGCGACGCTGGTCCAAGTTGTGCTACTTGGTAAGTTTCCGCCAGCAGTCCAAGTGTTACCGTTAGTGCTATATGCTGTACCGTTACCGCTGGTTGCAATAGCTACAAATCTATCTCCGCCAAATGCTACACTAGCATATGTACCAGCACTTAGAGTAGGCAATGTAGTTGCGATCCAAGTTAGACCTGCGGCACTTCTTGCACCAACGTTTGAACCACCAACTGCTACGTAACTTGCTGTTCCGCCTACAATTCCGTAAGCAATGCTGGTCAGTACTGTAGATCCTGTAGATCCTCCGGCTGTCCAGGCAGCAGTATTTGATGCTGTAATTGGCAAGTAGTTGCTAACGTTGCTACCGTTGGCAATAGTCACGAACTTAGCTAATGGGTCATAGACTGAAACTGTCGGTGTTTCTGTATAGCCAGCACCGTTGTTCACAATTGTTAAACTGCTTACACCTTCGTTTGTCAACACAGCAGTAGCTTCTGCAAGTGTTCCTACAAAGGTCAACCCAACACCATATGTACCAGCAGATCCTGTTCCACTAGTAAATTGTGGAGGACTAGAACTGAATGTTCCAGAAGATGTAGCTAGATAATAATTGGTTACGCTAGGACTTTCTGTAACATCGACGTGTACATAATAGTTGCCACTTGTTGCAGATCCGCCATTAGACCAAGTAGTAGCTCCAGCAATTGGAGGAGTAATTACCACTGTTGGCGGAGCAGAATATCTACGTCCACGAGTAGTAACATTAAGTTTTGTTATTCTATCTGTAACAGCACTAACTACTGGAGGTGAGTTATATCCGCTACCGTTTACAGTGCCTTCGTAGTTAATTGGGTCAAGATAAACTGCGTCAATCTTACCGTTTAATACTGTACAAATAGCTTTTGCGCCGCTGCCTCCGTTAGTTGGAGTGAATACAATTGTAGGAGGAGATGAGTAATTTCTACCACCGTCGATAATTCTAACACCCACAACTTGGTCTACACCTGGTGCACCAATACTGTTAACTGTTCCCATTATGGCTTCTAGAACAGCGCCTTCGCCGCCTAAGCCGCCAACAACAGCAGATGCTGTAGCACCAAAGCCACCACCAAATACAACATCATTCCAGTTGGCGCTGGTAGTTAGAGCACCACCAGCTGTCCAAGTCTTACCATCTAAGCTAAATGATGTAGCAGTGCCAGTACCACTTAGTGCTACATATTTTTCATTGCCATATGTTAATGGTTTCCAAGCAGTAGTAGCTGACAATGTTCTTGCATTTGCTGTATATCCTGGATGTGAATAACTGATTCTAGGTTCAATTACATAACCAGTTGTTAAGTCTAGAGCATTAACAATTGTATAACCCGGAACAACGTGGTCCCAACCTGCGGCATACAATGTCATTGAACCACTGCCTGTAGTAACGTTAACTGTACTACCGGTAGGAGTCGACTTAATAGTAAACTGTGTTGTACCATTTAGTGCCGCTACATAATACAATGTATTTGCAGTAATGCCGCCAAATGTTGTTCCGCCAAAGTAAATTGGCATATTAACATATAAGTTAGCATTTGAGGAAATGTTCACATAGTCGCCTGTGTCGGTAGTTGATGTAATAGTCACCGGCTCAAAACTGTCTTTCCAGATTTGCGCAACTTTTGTACCGTTGTTATAAGTTAAAATGTTAGCGTATTGTCCTACACCAGTACCTGCTGTAAGTTGAATTCTCATTCCTACATATGCGTTAGACAATGCAACATCAGTGGCCGCAATTGTAATGCTACCAACATCGCCACCTTGAGCGGCGTTTAGAGCGTTTACATAGTTAGTACCACCAACTTCTTCGCCGTTGTCTAGGTCAATAATTCTAGTTTCAAACAGGCCGCCATCTCTAAATTCATCACCTTTAGTTTGTGCGTTTACACCGTCACCACTGATAGCAATATCAGCATTGGTATAATTAGTTCCAGCATTGCTAAATTCAACTCTCCAAATTACATTGTCGGCGTCGCCAACAACTTCTGTAATTATAGCTTCCTGAGCGTGGTTGTCCACTACTGCTAGGATTGGAGTTTCGTATGTATCTGTACCTTCAGCAATTGTACCAAAGCTACCGTATGAGCTGTTACCGTTAGTAGCACGGATACGTCCACCTAGTTCTGCTAGGTAACCTGCATATGAGTAATAAGCGAATACGGAAACAAGTTCTGTTAATGAGTTAGCACCTGTACACCATACGCCAATACCGTCTGAAATAATTGTAGTAAAGTCGTTCTTAACCATTGAGCGGTTTCCGCCGGCGTGTATTGCGCCGTCGATCTTAGCTCCTGTACATCCAGTACCAAATAATGATACGTTCTGTGAGTAGTGTGAACGAGTATTAACCCAAACACTAGAATCGTTAGGACCAAATCCTGGATTTAGTGCAACATATGCGCCAGCTGTTGGACGCTTTGTACCATAATCGTTCTCTTCAGTTAGTGTTCCGTTAAGCCCGTTTAGTGTACAGTTACGTAGACCTGTAGCATTGCTTACATAGAACATATTTGAAAGTTCTGAACCGTTTACTGCATTGAGGTATAGTTCAGCTGAGCGTAAAGATCTATAATTACCAGTGTAGTTTAAATCATAAACCATACTGTCAATGTATTCTTTCATGTCTCTCTTGCAAGCATCTTCATCAAATGCATAGCGTACTACCATACTACCAGATCCGTTGCTGATAATGTTTACAGGATTAACCCCTGTAGCAGTAGTCGTTATTGTAAATTCAGTGATTGAAGGAACACTTAAGATATAATAAATCTGATTTAGTGTTACGCCGCTACCACTAATAGATCCGCCGCTGAATATTACAGGATCACCTACAACAAAGTTATGAGCCGCACTTGTTGTAAACACATCGGTGCTAGCTGTGGTTGTGGTCACAGTTCCGCCATAATTTTGAATTATCCAAGCAGTAGCTTCTGCTGCTAAGAAATCTTTATTCAATCTTAGAATTTCAGCACTGGCCGCCATTTGTTTATCGTTCTTATAGGTCATTGTACCTGTTACTTCAGATGTTGAACCTATTCCGTTAGTCAGTACATCAATGACAATATCCATTAACCATTTAATTCTTCTGTAGGCTGTAGAATTTTCTGCAACAATGTTTAATAGTTTGGTCTTTAGGAATCTATAAGCAGCCAATGTAGCTGATTTTTGTTCGCCCAATACTTCGGATGCGGCTGCTGAGAAATATCTTCTTGCTGCCACAGAAGTTCTATAAGTGCTTTCAAACATCATGTCGTAGCCAACAGCATCAATAATTAATCCTGTATCACGCTCGCACACTTGTGTATTATATCCTAAGTTAGGATAATTTTGATCAATATAAATTGTAACATCGCTGATAATATCAGCTCTGTTGAGTTGAAGAGCAGTGAATTGATTTACCAGTGATGTTGGTACCCAGCTTGTGCTTGGACTATTAGTATATTCTACTACAATAGATAATCCAGTTCCGTCAGTAAATGTAGTCAGTGCTGTCCCGCCAAATGTGTCTGTTAGAGTAAATGTTGTAGTTAACGGTGTTGAAGCAACATAGTAGTATGTGTTGCTAACTAGTCCGTTAGTTGCACTTTGAGGAATAACAATATCACCTACTTTTAGACCGTGAGCCGATCCTGTAGTAAATGTAGTTCCGCTGGCAATAGTAGTGATTGTAATTCTTGGAACTCCAAGAACAGTACCTTGATCAAGAATGTTAGTTATAACATCCATTAATGATCCTAGTGCGGTTGCACTGGCCAATGATCCCACAGTCTGTCCAGTAACTGCTCTTACTTGAGCAACAGCCACTTGTGATTCAGTTACATCCTGATCTTGTACAACTTGTTGGATGATAGTTTTTAATCTACCATATGCCGCCAATGTAGCTGCCTTGTCACCTGAATCAATTTGCAATAATGCATTAGAATAATATGCTAAGCCTGCTACTTTAGAAGCAGTGTTACTAGTTGAACCAACGCCAGCACCATAAATTAAATCATAACGCAAAGCATCAATAATATAACCAACATCTCTTGCACATTTTTCTTCGCTGTATTCTATAGAAGGATAGTTAGTTGCTAACCAAGCAATAATTTCTGCTTGCAAGAAAGTCTTGTTATCATTTAGTAATGTTGCTGCCGCTTGATAAGCACTGGTCAATGTAGTTGGTGCAGTATATTGTGTTCTAGGCATTGAACCGCCATTGATGAATCCAATAATGTCGTCAATGATTGCACGAGTTTGTGCAACACCGCCAACTGCGGCAATGTGTTTGGCTTTGTATTTTAAGAAATTAATTGCGCCTAGTTCGGCAAGCAATTGTTCAGTTACAACTACCTGTGCAGATGTAGTGGCTCTGTTATAAGCACGACCTGCACTGATACTTGCAAAGTTGCTGCCAAATACCATATCGTAGCTTAGTGCATCAATTAAATATCTAGTATCTCTAGAACATAAGTCTTCGTTGAAATTTAAATCCTGATGGAATTTATAAACCCACCACACAACGTCTTGAACGATTTCTTCTTTTCTGCTTTGTAATTGATTAAATGCAGTTTGTAGTGTTGCGTCGGCCCAACTAATACTTGGAGTGATAGTTGCTGGAGCAAATCCATCTTCAATCCAATCAATAATATCTTGAACTCTGTTCTGTGCAAATAGTGCAGAAGCAGAGTTGCCGCCTGTACCAGATAAATCTTGTGGTGTAGTATTACCTGGAGTTACGGTAACGCTTTGGCGTTGTGCAATTTGACCAACTATTTCTTTTAGTCGAGTATAGGCTGCAACAGTAGCTTCAATTTCATCTTGACCAATTGTAAGTACAAAATTTGAATAGTATGCACTACCTACGATTAAACTTTGTAGGTTACCACCATAGGTAATATCATAACGGACACCGTCTAAGATGTAAGCAATATCTCTAGCGCAACCTGCTTGTCCTGTGGCTCCTAAACCGGTCCAGACCGCAGTATAATAAGTGGCTAGGTATTGTGCAATTTCTGCTTGAATAAATGCAACGTTGTTTACAATCTGTGTTCTTGCATTTAGATAATTGGTATCATAGCCAACTGGGTTTGGTAGTACTAGTGTCGGGATCGCACTGTTTCCGCTGTTTACAATGTCATAAATTATGTTGGCACAATTTTCAATTCTTGAAACTGCGGTTTCGCTACCTACTGATCCTGTTTGACCAGTAGTAATAGATTGAATTGCCTTCTCAATATAATCAATTGTGGCTAATGTAGCAGTTAGTTGATCATTAATAACAACTTGTGTAGAAGTAATACCTCTACGATACTGTTTTCCAGCAGTGATACTTCTGAAATTACTTTCAAACATAATGTCGTATGCTACTGCATCAACAATATAACCTACATCTCTAAAACACAAATCTTGATCGTATGTTAGATCAGGGAATTCGCTGTTAATATATGCAATAACACCATCTTGAACACTTTCTTTTAGAAGAACAATACTGTTTTTAGCATCAACATTTAAGTCGTCTACCCATAAAGTATTTGGTTCAATTGCATCAGGTAATACTTCTGTGTCAATCATTGCAAGTATTTCTGCTAGACGATCTTGTAAGAAATCTCCTGCGGCTGCAGAACCGTGTGGTAAAGAATCGTCTTGAGTGCCCACTGTGCCAGAAGACACAGACCAGCTGCCGTTGTCACCCTCGGCAATATAACCAATAATATTTCTCAATCTAGTATATGCTGCCGCAGTTCTTTCGGCAGTAATTTGGCCTGCCCAGCTACCTAATGAGTAGAAAGATCTAGCAGAAACTAGTGTTTCAAGATTACCACCGTAGGTGATGTCGTATCTTAGGCTGTCAATAACGTTTCCTAGATCAGCTTCAAAGTTTGTTCTAGTTGCGCCAGTGAATGTTGCGCCAACAAATGGTGCAACGTTACCACTAATCTGTGCCAAGATCCAATTTGAAATTTCGCTGATTAAAAATGCTTTGTTGCTAACTAATAGTCGGCGAGCATTAAGATATCCAGAATCATAACCAGTTGGATCAGTTAGACTGATTGCAGGAACACTTCCAAGACCATTTTGTAAAATATCATATACAATAGAAGTCTTATTAGCTACTTCAGTTGTAATTGTAGAATCACCTTTGAACCCACCGATGTATTGTTGAGGTTCGCTGTTTCCTATAGTTACAGTTACATCATTATTTTGAATTAAATCATCTACAACATCTTTAATTCTTAACAATGCACTTGTTGTTTTTTCTTTGTCGCTAGCTAGTAATGGATTTGCAGCGGCAGGTTGAATAACAGTACTACGCAATTCGTCGCCTACTACAGCAGTGTATTCAGGTATAACAATTGGAAGAACTTCGTTAAATGTACCAGTCTTTACGCTGATAGTTGTAGCAGGTAAAATCTGATTAGGAATGGCTGTTACAGAACCTAAAGTCAGTGCAGTTGTAATAATTTCAATCAGATCGTGGGCCTTGCTGACCATTCCTGGTTCAGTTGTATAACTAGTATCAATTGTTTGAATGATTGGGTCTGCTACATTATTAAACAATTGATAGCTTCTATAACCAGTGTTAGTTAACACTGCTTCGATAATAGTTGCAAGATAGTTATATGCTGAAATTGTTTGAGTAGCTTGTGCTCCAAAGTTAGAAGTAATGAAAGTATTACCAGCAGATGTAAAATAAGACTTTGCTGCCGCAGTGGTTTTCATAGTTCCGCCGTGACTTAGGTCGTATTTGATTGCTTCAATGATCATTCCAGTGTCGCGCTCGCAAACACTTTGATCATAGTCAAGAGTACCAATCATTGATCCCGTACCATCGTTAAGCTGTTTTAAGACACCGCCAGAAGTTTCTGAAATAGTAAAATCTGTTGAGCTTAAAATTGTTTTAACATAATAAGTTGTTCCAGCAACAACACCGCCTAATGTACCGTCAAATACAATTGGCATATTTGCAATCAAATTAGCTGTACTATTGCAAACAAACTTATCGCTAGCAGCCTGAGCTTCAGTTACAGTAAAGGTATATGTATAATTGATCCAATTTGTAACTTCTTTCATTATGAATTGCTTGTTCTTGGCGAGCAATGTCTTAGCGTTAGGTGCTAGATATCCTTCTTCAACTTGTTTGGCAGCATATCTTAAAGTTTTCCAAGGCTGGTCAATAGTTGCGCCAGCTGCCGGATAAGGAATATCGTTACCTAGTGGTCCTACATATACCAAGTTGTTAATTAGACCGTAATTAGCCCATACAGGGAATCCATCTTGACTACGTAAAACTTGGCCGTTAATACCAACTGGTAGTCTAGTTGGACCGTTAGGTCCATAGTATACTAGGTCGCCATCAGTTGTAAGAATGTTTAATTCTGAACCAGCAGTTAATAAATTCCAGTAGTCGCCTGTTAGGTCAGCATCTGGTTTATTTCCGCTAGAAGCTGTATGTGGCTGAACGCAAATATAACTGTTAGCACCGTATGTAACTACTTCGCCTAACACATAGTCTGCATTATTTGTCCAAGTTACACTACCACCACTGTGTGTAAATGTTGCTATTGCACCAGCGGCAGCAGTAGATACAGTAATAGTTAAATCGTTAGCTGGACTGATACCGCCTAATGCAGTACCTGCAATCTTTAATCTGTCGCCTGCGGCATAATTTGCTCCGGCAAAACCTGGAGCAATAACCACACTATAGACTGTGCTAGAACGAGTAACATTAAATTTTGCTCCGGAACCTACACCTGACAAAGTAGTAGTTGATACTTCGGTATAAGTTTGAGGAACATTGGTCCACTTGAATCCAGAGTTTAAGAGACCCCAATATGTTTGATTAGTAGGATCAGTTCCTAAACTATCTAATAGCGCAACATAAATGTAGCTAGATCTTCTTACAACATCTCCTACTTTATAAGCTAGGGCAATATCCCACTCGCCTCTAAAATTAAATCCTGTAGTAAATACTGCCCAGTCTGATGGGTTAGATGTTGGTTGTTTATTAGTGTTAATAGTTTTAGCAATGTAGCTATAACCACCATAGGTTACTACATCGCCCGGTTGGTAAACAGTACTATTATTCCAAGAGTTTTCAAATTCAAATCCTTCAACAAAGATTTCAAATTTGCTTTCGTCAAATAATGTCGAACTTGTGTGATATGTTGTACAAATCCAAAGATTAGCACCATACTTGACTAGATCGTTTACTTTGTATCGAACAGAACTTCCACTCCAGTTACCTAGGTAAGTAAGTCCCTGATTAAAAATATCCCACTTATCGGAATCTGCTTCTAGGCCTGCAGATGTGGTATCGCTGATATGACCTTCGGTACATACATAAGTTGAGCCGCCATAGACTACAAAGTCATTTAGTTTGTATCTTGTCTGCTGTGTCCAAGATCCTGCCCAATTAAAACTTTCTGCAAATAAATCCCATTTTTCAAGATCATCTTCTAGACCCAAGTATGTAGGAGATTCGTAAGTTGCAGAAGTATGACCTGTATTACAAATGTAAATTAATGCACCGTATTTTATAACCGCGCCTGGGTTATAATAAGTTTCTGGTTCCCAGTCACCTAACCATTGTGTACCATCTGAGACAATGTTCCATTTTGTTGGAACAAAATCTAAATCCGTATCAAATAGGCTTGCTGATGTATGGTTAACTACGCAAATATAACTTTTGCCACCGTTAGCGACTACGTCGTCAACTAAGTATGTTTGGCCTGGGCTCCATGTGCCCTTCCATACAAATCTAATTCTACCTAATTTAAATTCAGCCATTTGCTTTCATCCTTTGATATTATATTTATCTTAGTGCATTAAGTGCCATTTTCTACGCCACGATCTGCAATCATAGTTTTAAAGAAATATTGTAATGCTACACCGTCGCCGTCCCACATTCCGCCATCGACCCCACTAAATTTAGTCACAGAAGGCATTGTAACTCGTGATCCTGGATTTCCTTCAGGAACTGTACTTTGTATTCTGTCTGGGCCGCCTACTAAAACTGTACCAGCAATTAATTGACCAGTAAATGTGTTAGAACCGCCCTGTGTCAATCTAGCTGTTAAGTAAGATTTAATTGCTTTTTGTGTCGGTATGATATTGTTACTGTTAGCAACGAATGTTGAATCTGTACTAAACTGTGTAATAATTACACTGCTTCCACCGATCGCAACACCGCCAATTTTAAGTTCATTAAGACCTTCGAGTCCAAATTGACTTGCACTTAAGGTAACAATACCAGTTGCCTGTTCAACAGCAAACAATTCACCTACTCTAAAGTTACCATCTTGGTCTGTTGAGCTATAGAACACGCGACCATAATTACTTTCTACAGTTTCGTTCTGTGGACTCAACACAGTGTTTAATGGTAATCGTGGATAGTTAGATTCTTCAAAATTACCAAAACCTATATTTAGATAGTCGTGATTTGTTAATCTAGCTTGACTATATTTGGTTCTTATCGATACAGGTGTATCGTGATCTGGTGATAGGCCAACTGTGATTTCAGGGCTTACATCAATCCTTGCTCTGACATTTGGAGGTGATGTTCCATCTAATGTCACTGCCGCTGTAACTTTGTAAATTGTAGTGTCGCCGTCAATTGCAAGGTTATCACCAGGACTTGGTAGTCTTGATAAGTTTTTGCAAATTAAAGATATTCCAGTTTGGAAGGCATCGGCATAACCGCCACCATCGATTGTAATAGTAGTTGTGTTGGTATTATAACCAGAACCACGATTAACAAATGTTGGATTTCCTAGTACGCCTGAACCAGTTAATGGATCAAGTGTAGCAACAATAGTAGCGTTTGTGTCGCTGATTGTAACTGTTGGTGTTGTCAAGTAGTTACTACCCGGATCCCACTCGTTGATCTGTGTAATTTTTTCATTAGTAACTACAGGTCTAGCTTTAGCTTTACTTCCGGCAGCAATTACAAATGCGTTTTCTCTGCCGCTCACACTAACAAATTTGCCAATGTTTGAAGTTATTCCAAACGCTGTAGCTTTTACATTTAGCACAGAAGTTTTAGTATCCCAAGTTAGTCCATCTTCAGTAATGTAAGAGAAAGGTCCTGATGATTCGTCACCTGTGGCTACAAATAATCCATTACCATAGGATAGGTGGCTTCCACCTACATCGTAGTTTGACTCTGACCAAGTTATACTATCGTGACTATATGCCGCTTTGCCAACTGTGGTTGCTATTGCTACAAAGCGTCCGTTGCCGTAAGCTATTGCAGACCAGTTGGTAGATCTAGGCATAGTTGAGCTAGTCCAAGTGACGCCAGCATCGGTGCTATAATACACAGTAGTAGATCCAGATACAATTAGAGAGAATATGTTGGCACCGTAGGTTATATCTGATGCGCTAAACGGTCCTGCTGGTCCAACAGTACTCCACGATGCTCCAAAGTTAGTCGAACGAGCAAGAGTTCCGTTAGATGCCATTGCTATGAATACACCATTTCCGTAAACCACTTTAGTCCAAGTTGCGCTAGATGGCATTGTGGTTTTTTTCCAGGTTGCTAGATCGCTATTGGAATATAGCACCTTTTGTGTAGTATCGCCTGCGTCAATAGTATTGCTAATTAAAACCCAATACCCATTGCCGTATGCAATATCTCTCCATACGCCTATGCTTGGTAATGTTTGTGATGTCCAAATTAATCCGTTTGTACTAACTGCAAGGGTAGCATTATTATTTGGTACACCAACAAACTTGCCGTTTCCATAGCATATGCTAACATATTCAGTGCCTGTTGCTTGCAAGATTGTGGTAGAAGCATTAATAGAGAACGGCGGTTTTGGATAAGAAATTCTAGGTTCAATACTGTAAACTGTAGTAGAATCAAATGCTACAGCCAATGGATAACCAGAATTAATATGACTCCAACCAACTTGTCCCATTTGCATTGATCCAGTATCATTAGTAAAAGTTGACACTGTTCCTCCAGGAGTTGTAGACACAGTAAATGTGTTTGTTGCTCCTGGTGTAATAGTTTTTACATAGTAAGTGGTGTTAGAATCAACATCGCCCAATAATGGAACTGAGAATGTACCACGCATCGAGCCTGCGTCGGCTTCTAAAATTTCTTTAGCAGTTGTAGTTGTACCATCTAAAGTTCCACTGTCTGTAGTCAATGTAACCGCAGAGTTAGTTGTTCTAACAATTACTTGTCCCACACCTGTAGTCAGAGATTGCGCAGAACCAACAAATCTACTAGTTCCAGTCATTGTTCCACTTGCTGTGGCCAATGTTACGCTGGCTGCAGGAGTTCTACAAGTAACTGTTCCTGAACCAGGTGCAAGTGTAAATGCGGCGCCACCGGGTGTTGAGCTAATTGTAAAAGAAGTAGCGTCGTTGACCGCAGATATGTAATAAACTACACCTGATTGAATTCCACCAAATGTTAGTCCTCCAAAGATAATTGGATTATCTGCAACAAATCCTAGTGTGCTATCAACAGTAATTAGGTTAGAGACTGCTGAAGATTGTGTTGCAGTTCTTGATAGAACTGATGGAGATACTGTGAATTCAGTTGAACCGAATGTTCTATTAACATAGTATTCTGTTCCTGCAATAATATTTCCAAATGTTGTTCCAGAGAATTTAATTGGTACCATTGGCAACAGATTGCTATTGGATACTGCGGTTAATCTGTTATTTGTAGCACTAGTACCAGTTACGGAAATGCTCAAAGGATTTGACACATTACTAATACTGAAAGTAGTAGCGTCATTTACATAATGTACATAATAAACTTGTTCGTTTTCAATGCCGCCAAATACTGTTCCGCTGAACACCACAGGATTTCCAAGTACAAATCCGGCAGTGCTAGCTACTGTAACAAGATCACTCGATTCAAGTGTTGATGTAGCAGTTGTAGTAACAGTATTGGAAGATACACTGATAGAAGTAGAATTAATAATGTGATTAATATAATACTTAATACCGGGATTAAGTCCACCAAACGCTGTGCCTGTAAAAGTAATTGGATTTAATGGAACTAGTCCTTCTGAATTTCCAACGTTAACTGCGTTAGTAACTTCAGTAGTGTTAGTTGCTGTAACTTCAATTAATGCAGAACTGATTGTAAATTCGTTGCCGTTGAATATATCGTTGATATAATAAGTTGTAGCGGCTTCAATTGTAGATAACACGCTGCCTGTGAAATAAATTGGAAGATTTATTTCCATAGCAAAAGTATCGCCTTGAATGTAGCTAGTATTATTTGGATAATTTAACTGCATATCGCCGCTATTAGTGTTTAGGAATACTACTGGACCACCAATAGTAGTTGAAACTTGGATCCTAATTTCATCAATAATTGCAATAATGTAGTATGTAAAATTATCAGTAACTCCGCCGTAGGTAGTTCCGCTAAAATTAACGGGCATATCAACTGCAAGTGGTGCTGTAGTTTCAACTGTTAATTGGTTTACTGTGCCGCCGATTGTGCCTAAAACATCCATCGAGCTTTGAGACACACGCTGTACTTCAATATCGTAGGATGTTGGGATAAATCTAATTGGTTGATTTAAGTATAATGTTTTAACATCTGCATTAATACTCAAAGATAAATCAGATCCTGCAATTTCTGTAATTTCAACTTGATCAAATACGTCATTTAAGACTGTAGCAATCTTAGAAGTAGAATCATAGCTAGCTATAGTACCGTACTGGCCTGCGCCGGTTCCGCTGTTGATAAACACTCTCATACCTAGATATGGTTTATCTCCCACAGTGTCCGAGGCAGCTATAGTAATAGATGTTGTGTCACCTGCTTGCGCATTGTTAGTTGCAATCAAATGATTATCACCGCCGGTGACTCTGTCAATTTCTAATACTCGAGTTTGAAATATAGAACTAGCTCTAATTTCGTCACCAATGGCTCGTGCATTTTGACCTGGGCCTACAATCTTAAAGTTTGCATAAGAGCTAAATCTATCATCTCTTGTTTCTAGATAAAAGCCTAGTGAATTTCCTTTCTCTAATTGAGATCCATAAATGTAACTAAAGCCGCTGTTACCTAATCTTGATCGAGGATAGATTTTAACAGTTAGTGTATTGTTGAGCGCAATACCATCATAGAATACAAAAGATAATCTATACCATCCGTCAGATGTGGTAATTGGTATTGCAGAGTACTGTGTTGGAATAATGCCGCCGTTTAAATTACCAGGAATTATTGTTTCAGTTAGAAAGTTAAAACTGATAAAACTTGAGCTTGTGCTGTTTCCACTGAACGTTGCTACTAGATCAATGCTAGGAGAAGTTCCTTTTTTAACATACAAGCTATAAGTGTAAGGCTGTGTACTACCAACTTGAACTGTACCAGTAGTTGTAATAGTAGCAACACTAGTTCCTGACAAACCTGTAATAGTAATAATTAAATCGTTATCGTCATTAATACCGCCTAACTGACTACCTAAGATTCTTATTTGGTTACTAACAACGTATCCAGAACCCCCAGCGTTAACTGATACAATATATTCTGTACTTGTGACTATCACATTAAATGTCGCGCCTGCGCCAGAACCAGTAATGTTTACACCAGATAATCCCACGTACTGTGCGCCACTTGGTGCAATTGTAATTGCTTGAGATATTACAGAAGAATCAGTTCCTGAAGTATTCCCAGTTGCGATCCACGCATCGGAGAATCCAAAAGGAGAAACTACAGTTTGAACTAATGTTACATTAGAGTCATTAGTCCAAGATCCATTTGTAAATCCATTACTATAACGTAGCAAATTAGTTACTTCTTCAAGATACTGTTCACCAGCAGTACTATATTGAATCTTTAAAATTTCAGCCTGAGATCCTAATGAACTAAAAGGAGTAGCCTGTGCTTGAAAGTATTGATTATCTACAAAACCACTAATCGGTACTTCGCTTTCATCAAAACCTTCTGCTACTACACCAAATGTTCCATAAGAACTGTTACCGTTAGTAGCACGGAGTCTGCCACCTGCTTCGGAGAAATAGCCAGCATATGCATAGTAAGAGAATACAGAAACTGCTTCACATAGCGCACCTGGGCCTGTAGTCCATACACCGATGCCGTCTGAAATAATCTGTGTAAAATCGTTACACACAATAGACTTATTTCCGCCGTTGTGTAAAGTACCGTCAATTTTTAGACCAGTGGCGCCTTTACCAAATGTTGTTACGTTTTGTACATAAGGACTCTTTCTATAGATCCAAGCACTTGTGTCGTCTGGACCAAATCCTGGATCTAAACTAGTGTAAGCTCCGCCAGTTGGTCTTCTTGTTAAGAAATCATTTTCTTCGGTCAAACAACCTAGTAAGCCGGCCATAGTCATATTACGAATACCAGTGCCGTTTTGACATCTAAACATATCTTTTAGTGCGTCACCGCCGTAGACATACATTACACTATTAAATGTTTCTAATTGAATAGTACTTCCAATGTCATTTCTAATAGAGAATGTAGTAGGAGTAATACTAGTTCCAATTACATAATATGTGGTACCTCTAGTTACACCTCCGAACACACTGTTAACACCGTTTACAGAATTAATACTATCGAATTGTACTGGAGTTCCGTCTGTCATACCAGCAGTAGTTTTGCAAGTAAATCGATTTAAAATTGCTTGCGATCTAGTCACAACGGTATTAATAATTACTTTAGGATAAACAACAACACCACGCAATTCGTCACCATTTAGTGCAGTATTAGCAGGAATAACGATAGGAAGTTCTTCGTAGTAAGTTCCAGTTTTAACTTGGATTGTTGCTGTTAGGCCTTGATTTTCTGCAGGTATAGTGCTAGTGTCGCCTTCACCTAATGCAGTAGTAATAACTGTTTGGTAGCTTAAGATGTCCACAGATACTTGCGGATCAGCTGGTGCACCAAACAATTGTGAAATCGGTGCTGGTACATTGTTGAGTAGTTGGTAAGAAGTTACCGGGGTACTAGTAGCTACACCAAGAATAACTGAGAAGCATCGGTTAATGGTAGCAATATAATACTGTATCTGAGCAGCTACTTCAATTGTAGCATACTGATACTGTCCTACTTTGTCAAAGTAAGATAATGTATATGCCACTGTCTGACTGTTGCCGCCGCGGCCTAGATCATAGATTACCGCATCGATTAGATATCTAATGTCGCGTCTAGTTTTTTCTTGGCTTAAAATTGGATTACCGGTAAATGGAGAAATATTATTTGCTATTTGATATAGCATCCATTGATAAGTTTCTTCAACTATAAATGTCTTGTTAGAAACTAACAAATTCTTTACAGCAGTATTCAGTGTTCCTTGAGCTACTTGATTACAAGCATATTTGATAGTTTTGTAAGGATTGTCCCAAGTGCGGCCGCTTGTTGGTTGGTCTGTACCGTCCGGTGTTACATAGTAAACTGCCGGTGTCTGTAAGAAACTAGACCAAGTAGGAACCCCTTGAACAGATTTTAACAAATAACCTTCTTCGCCTATTGGCAATGCTGTATTAACGCCATTAGAGCTTACAATGATGTCGCCCGGTTTGTTTAGTACGTTATTTCTATCGTGTAGTAAAAATATTACCCAATAGCTGTTATTAACATCTTGATCTGGTCTTAGAGGATCTACTGAGCTGTGTGTTCTAATACACTTATAAGTTTTGTTAACCCATACAGCAATATCTCCAACTACATAAGTTGTACCAGCAGTCCATCTATTTCTCCATCTTACAGAAGGAACTACCAAACTCCAATCCTGATCATTTACACCAGAAAACTGAAGAGCAGCTCCGTTGGTGGTCGAACTGTAAGGAGCTTCGCTGATTCGTAGTGTAGTTGAATTAGTCACCGATGTGACGATTTGTTGTTTGTTGAATCCTAGTCCAGTAACATACATTCCGGGAACAATACCAGCAGTGTTTGCTACTACCAATGTTCTTCCACTGCTACCAGCAGCGGTATAAGTTGTAGTAACTACGTCAGCAGTAGGATCTTGTCCAGTGTTGTCTCGAAGAGCAACAAAGGTGTTGCCACCACGACGTACTAAGGCTCCAATTTTGTATTGACTATTAGCCGCCCATTCTTGTTGGAAACTATATCCTGTAGTAACTAAAGACCAATCGCCTGCTTCTAAGCTAGGCACATTACCAACGTTGTTAACTGTAAGGCTAATATAAGCATAGCCGCCGTAGACTACAGTATCGCCCGGTTGATATTCAGTTAATGCGTTCCAAGAAGAACCATACTCTAAACCAGGAATCCAAATTTTCCAAGTTGTAGTTTCATCGTTAAGATCAGTTGTACCGTCAAATGTTGCTGTTGAAAAATGATCGTCTTGGCAGATCCATAGATCAGGACCGTATTTTACAATATCATTAACTTTATAATGAACATTATTATCATCCCAAGGTCCCTTGAACTCAATTCCTATGTGTAGTTCTTCCCATTTGGTTAGATCAATAACCACACTTGACGAGCTAGTGTGCTGTGTAATGCAACGATAAACAATACCGCCGTACTTAACTGTATCACCTTTGTAATAGAAGGTACTGGCAGTATAATTGCTAACCCATCTGCTGTTAACTTCAATATAAGTAGACCATTTTGTAAAATCAAAGACAGTTCCGCTATTGTGATTAGCTATACATTTATAAACTGTACCACCATATAGAACAATGGCGCCTAATGTATAATCTGTGTTAATTGCCCAATCGCCCTTCCAAGTTTGACCTTCTAACATCAGTACCCAATAAGGATTAATTTCTCCCGACTCTTCAACATTGGTATAATCTTCGTAAAAATCGCTTGCTGTATGCGGCACTATACAGACATAGGTTTTACCGTCAAAGGCAACTACTGCATCTCGATTATAGAAAACACCAGTTTCCCAGTATCCTCTCCAAGTGTAGCGCAGTCTGCCAATTTTAAATTCTTGTGCCATTTTCTAATTTCCTTATTAAGGTGTAACAATTAATTCTGGTGGGTAAACGTAACTTTGATTTACTCTAACAATAAATTCTCCAGCTGAATTTATATAGTAATAAACATTTTTATTATCCCAACGATATTGATCCCATTGTAAATTTTTGTAGGGGCGACTATGATCTTCTTCTAATCTTCCGTCAAAGAAGTCAACTCCATATTCAAAATCTGGGTAATCATTTTGTTGTAAGCCTGAATTATTAATTGTAATCTGATCTTCGTCGGTTAGTTGATCAATCTTAGCAAAAAATAATAGACCATCTTCGTCTCGTCTTAGAGCGTAGAAATATCTAGGATTCCCGTCTCCTAGCATCTGACTTAAATCATTATTTTGTCCTACATAATATGCCATTTTACGCTCCTTAAATTAGCTCAACATAGCTAATTACCGCATCAACTCCGTCAGGTACATTACAAGTAATGTATAATAAATTACTTTCTGCAAGAATTAATTTTTCTCCGCCGTTGATTAATCTTAAACTACTGTTTGGCGGAATCAGTATCTGTTTTGCATAATACCCAACCGTTCCTTCGTCGTCTTCTAATTGAACATCTACTAGTACTATACCTTCTGTTAGGTTAGCTAGGCTGAGTCCAATAACTGTAAATCTACTGTTAGGTGCAGTTGCTAACGCAGTTACCTGAGTTGTACCAATTTCATTTATAACTTTATTTCTAAAAAACGATGCCATTTTGTTTATCCAAATATAATAGCACTAACAATACCAATGTCTTGTGCTTCAGCTGCCGAAACTCCACCACCTGCACCTTGTCCGGCTCCAACCCATAGTGCGCCGTCCCATATTTCAACTCTTTGATCTGTGGTATTATAGCGCATCATACCTACAGCAAATAATGAAGGACGTTGTTCAGTTGTACCAACAGGTATAACAAATCCGCCAGTACTATTAATTTTTACATAACCTTCACCTGTTTGATTAAAATAAGTGATACTGTTATTTACTGTATTAGAAATTATGTTACTTCTAAAACTAAAATCTCCAATACGCAATGCACCTGTACCGTTAGGCGATATAATTAAGTCAGCATTAGTTGTTGTTGTGCTAATAACGTTGTCATTAATATTAATTTGATCAACATCGATATTAATTACATTAAATCTTGTACTGTTTAAATCAGCTACTTGAACACCGTTTGTTACAAATCTAATAGTGTTGTCATTTGCTCCAGGAGTTAGTTCTGCAGTAATGTAAGTGTTACCATCTGCATCTTCAACTCCATCTAATCTAATCCAAGTAGTACCATTGTAACCTTCGTATCTGTTTAAGCTGGTATTAAATCTGATCATACCTGCTGTAGGAACTAAAGGTCTATCTCCAGTTGCACCAACTGGAATTTTTAAACTTTGATTACTGTTAATATTAACAATACCGGTACCGTTAGGAGTAATAATTAAGTCGGTTCCGGTATTAATTCTTATTTCATTTTCTTGAATATCAAAACTTTCAAGTTCAATGAATCCGGTTCCTGCTGCCTGTAATTGCAAATTACTGTTACCAACAGTAGTTTCAATTGTATTTCCTAAAATTCTAATATTTCCAGTACTAAATGTACCGGAAGTAACTGTGCCAGTATTACTGATATTAGAAGTGTTAGTAGTTCCGGTAACTGTTAAATTTTGATTAATAGTTACATTATTAGATGGAACACTGATTATACCTGTTCCATTAGCTTGTAAAGTTAAATTGTTATTAGTAACAGTGGTAGTGATTACATTATCTGTTATATTAATATCTTTAAATTGTGCTACTTCGCTAACTGATAAGTCGCCAATTAGAGTATAATTACCAGTTTGGTCAACATCTCCAACTTGTATGGTGTTTCCGGTGTGTGTTACTGATCCAACAATGTCTACATCGGCTAAGGTAGATAAACCTGTGACATTAATTGTTTTACCTAGTGTCACATTGTTGTTTGGAATATAAATTCTACCAGTACCGGCAGCTTCTATAATTAAATTGTTATTGCCAACTGTGGTAGTAATAACATTGTTATCAATTCTTATATCACCAGTACTAAAAATATCACTAGTAATTGTACCAGTATTGTTAATAGTTGTTGATGTTATAGTACCAACTACAGTTAATGTCTGACTAATCTCAACATTATCTAACGGAACATAAATTCTACCAGTACCAGCGGCTTCTAATCTAAGATCATTATTTCCTATTGTAGTGGTTATTAGATTACCACTTATCTGTATGTCTTCAAATTGAACAGTTGAGCCGACTGTTAGCGTTCCGGTAATTTCAGTATTACCTGTCTGATTGTAATCACCAGTTTGAGTAAATGTTCCTGTGTGATCTAAAGTTCCAGTGATATTTGTATCTTCTAGATCAGTTGTACCGTTAACTGTTAAGTCTTGATCAATTTGTACATTATTATTTGGTACAGATATATCACCTGTTCCATTAGCTTTTAGCTCTAGATCAATATTAGTAGCAGTTGACTCAACTACATTAGTAGATACTTTGACACCGCCGCTTTCTAATGTTGTTGTGTATAAAGTAGCCCAGCGCTCATTTGTAGTTCCTAAATCGTATAAACTATCTTGAGCAGGAACAATATCACTGTCAACGCCCGCTACAAATCGTACTGTATCAGTAGATTGATTTCCAATAATTAAATTTCCGCCTACAGTAACGTCACCCGTTACATCTAAATTACCAGTTACTGTGGTATTGCTGTTAATATTAACCTGATTACTTGCGGCTTCAATGTTAAAATCTTGTGTTAGTGTTTCAACGATGTTCCCGCTGATTCTAAAATCTCCAGTCTCAATTTTAGTAGCATCGATATAAGTAATATCGCCGCTGCCGTTGTCAAACGTTAAACTGGTACCAATAGTAACATTTGAGTTTGTAAAGCTAACTTCACCAGTTGCTTGATTAACGTAGAATAAATCTCCGATACGGAAATCACCTTTGTGGTCTACGCTATTATAGAAAATCTTAGCATTGTTAAGTTCAACAACTTCGTTGGCCTGTATGACTGTGTTAGGATCATTAGTAGTTTCTTTACCGTTACCAATGTAGGCTAAGTTTTGTCCAATAAGGTAAGCAATAACTCCAACACCATCGCCATAGATACCGTAGTTACCGTAAACGACAGCAGAGCCAATGCTACGAACTTCTGCACCAAAGTCTGAATAATCAACTACATCAATAATACTTGCTGTACCACCTGCATCTGTTCTAATGTCTTGAAATGTGTTGCCGTCGTCTACAATAATTGTACTGTTATTTGTACCGTTAAAGTGTAATAAAAGTACGGTACTAGTGTCGCCTAAAAAGGCAGCAGTTGGAACAGTTACACTGGTTGTATATTTGGCGACTCCTTTAACTACTCGTAGCTCGTCAATGTATCCTGTACTTGGTGCGCCACCAGTCCAGCTTGCTCCAAATCTAAATGGTCTAGCAGGATAGGTAGTAGAATCTGCCCATGTAGTTGGAGTTACAGTTCCGTTAACAGCAAGTTTAGTTGTCCCTGATGTTCTAAATAGTGTGATATGATTCCACGAGCCAGCGGCGCAAGCTACAGATGATGTTATTCGATAGGCATTGCTAACAAATAATCTAATATTTCCGGCTGCGTTCATTTCTAGATAAACAGCAGTATCATTAGTCGCTGTTCTCATATCTAGTAAAACTTGTGGAGTTCCTAACGCAGTTGGTCTCCAAAAGAATTCAATAGTAAAATCGTTAGTACCAAATTCAAAATCTGGTTGGCTAGCAACAGTTAGATAATCTCCAGTACCGTCTAACACTAAACTTGCTGTGCCAAACTTTTTTTCTGCTGTGCTTAATTTTGCATCGCCGTTAACAGAAATAGTTTTTCCTACTCTGTCTTCTAGTGTTTCCCAGCCAGCACTTTTACCATCAATAACAAAAAAGTTTCCATCTACACTTTCAATTGTACCGCTAGCTAGCACTGTAGTACCGTCTGTATCATAATAAGTTAAGGTATTGCCGGCAGCAAATGTGCCTGTTCTGTTATTAATTTTTACACGAGTCTTTCCGTCACCGGCAAAACCTGTTGATCCGCTTAGTAGGTACATTCCCTTGTTAGCATAGTAGGTAAAGCTGTTAAGCCATTCAACTCTAGCACCGTTAGTAGCAACTAGAACATCGACGCCTGGACAGATAAATGTCACACTGTGGAACAGCATACTGGCTTCTTTGCTGGCAGCATTAGCTAAACTACCGTCAATATATGCTCCTCCGCCTGCGTCAGCTGATGCAAATCCTAAAGGGTCGCTCAGTGTTATTGTTGAACCTTTAGTCAATACTGTTATGTTTCTAACATATGGACTACGACTAGTTACAGTAAATCCCGATGCAAATTTAAATGCATAACCTGGAGCATAAAAGTCTGCAACAGTTAAATCTTCAACAGTAGTTTCGCCATTGAGTAAGAATGCAGATTCGGTATTGGTAGCTAGAGTAGGTTTAATTTTAACTGCTCTAATGCCAGCACCTTTAATAGATACGCCTGCTGGAACAGTTAATGGAAAAATTTCTTGATATTCGCCAGGGTAAATGTAGATTTGATCGCCTGGAGTATTTGCTATAGTCAAGGCGTGTTTTAGTGTTGCAAACGGATCATTTTGATGTTCGCCGGCATTAGTGTCATTGCCGTTGACAGCAACATAATAAATTTTTCCTTGAGGTAAACTTAGGGTAATCCCGTCAACAACAATATCTCCAGTATCAATATTTTCTGCATAGATGTTTTTGACCCAGAGATCTTTCCATTTGTAATCTATATTTCCTAATGTGTATTCGTTGTCAATATTTGGTATAATATTTGATGCTACGTCTGCATTAATCTCAATGTTATCAGTGTTAGCATCACCAACTGTGATATTACCGTCTGCTCTAATATTTCCAGTAACATACACATTACCATAGACATTTGTATTTGCATAGATGTCTAAGGTACCTTTATCTTCATCTAACGGGCCAGTTAGATCAGGTCTAATTTCTAAATTTGTGTTTGTACTGTTTGTAGATATTACGTTATTTTCTATAGTAATATCATCAACGGATAATTTTGCTTGATAAGTTACTTGATCGCCAGTACCATTTGCTAGATTAAGTATGCCAGTATTACTGGTAATAGTATCTCCAGAAATTGTAAGATCTGCTAGATCTGCTTGATTTGTTACTTCTAGATCAGTGGTGCGTGTTGTGCCGTTTACGTCAAGTTCGTGTTGGGGAGTTATTGTTTTTACACCAACTTTACGACCGTTAACGTCTAAGTGGAGCAGATCGTTATCAAATGTAAGATCGTGGCCGTTGCGAGTTAAATTATCTTTTAGAAGTTGACCAGAAATACGACCAAGCTGACTCATGCGCTCTCCTTAGACCCCGTGTTTCACGGTTAACCTAGTTTGGATTTCTCCGCATCCCCGTAGGGCTCTTTGCTGGTTTACCACAGTTTAACCATACGAAAAATTGGTCATTTTTCGTAATCAGTAGTATTTAGCCGTTTGGTAAATTAGCCTAGTACAAGGGCCCAAAGATTGGTAACTTCTTGAACTTCTTCTGCGTTTAATAGATCGCCGCCTGTGCCCGACAAGGTTTGATATTCAATACCGTTAAACACTTCTGCTGTGCTTAGTTCAGTATTCCAACGCATATCTCCAGTCTCCGGTGTTAAAGGACGAGACGCTGAATCACCGGCCGGAATAGCAAGGCCGTTAGTTCCAGTAAAATGTACATAGCCTGCACCTGTGTTTTGAAGTACTAGCGGGCTGTTGCTATTATTGATAATTTGATTTGAGTTTAACTCTATGTCGTCAATAATAACGGATCCTGATCCGTTAGGAGTAAAGAACAGATCGGTATTTGTTGCTGTAGTTGATATGCTATTATTGTTAAAGAATGTGTTATCAACTTGTAATCCATTAGCAACAAATCCTAAAGTGCTAGCCGACATTGCTAACGCACTATTAACTGTGAAATTTAATGTATTATTAGTAGGATGTGCTGTTACATTTGTTAAAATATTATCCGAGTACACTCCGCCAAAACTAACTCGTGCTGTGCTAAATCCTCTAAACAACGAATCGGTTGTATTAAGTCGTAGGTCTCCTTGTGTTAGACTAGGCCTATTAGCTGTAGTTCCTGTTGGTATTTTTACTGCGGTATTAGTGTTAAAATCTACTACTTTACTTGTAGTAAAAATTATGCTACTATTTGTAGTTTCTGTACTAATAGTATCGTTATTAAATTTTATTTTTTCTAATGTAGGACCACCGGTACCTGACCCTTTTAATATTAAATTATTGTTGTTTAAAGTAGCTCTAATTAGATTGTTATCTATTTCAATATCGCCGTTATTAAAAATGTCGCTGGAAATTAATGCACTATTAGTTATTCCGTTAGTGTATAATGTATTTTGTACCGTTAACTGTTGTCCTAAAGAAGCACTGTCATTGATGACAACTTCTGCTGTACCGTTTGCTTGTAAAGTTAAGTTTGAATTAGTTACAGATGTTAAGATTTGATTGTTAATAAATCTTACATTTTTAAAAAATGCATTAGTGCCGGTACTGGTTAGATTTCCAGTAATATCTAAATTTCCAGTTTGATTTACTGATCCAGTTCGGTCAATATTACCTGTTACATCTAACGTTCCTACAATTACTGTATTTTTTAAATTGGTGTTTTCTTGAACTGTAAAATTCTGATCAATATATAAAGGGTCAAGAGGTAGTGATACTAATCCTGTTCCGGCCGCACGTAGTTCAAGATCTTCGTCTGTTACTGTGGAAGTTAGTTGATTGTCAAAAATACTAATTTGATTATTAGTAAAGACATCACTAGTTACTGTTCCTGAATTATTAATAGTTGGGCTTTCAATAGTACCAATAGTTGCAGATTGATCAAATCTAGTGATTTCGTTAAATCGAACTATACCTGTACCAACTGCGCCTAGTTCAAGATCACTATTAGTATCTGTGGTAAAGATTCTGTTGTCTACAATATTAATATTATCAAAATAGATATTATCAGTAACATCTAACGTGCCAGAAATGTCTCTATTTCCTGTCTGAAGACTATTTCCAATGTGCTCGTAATTTCCAATAAGATTAATGTTGTCATTGACATTGACGTTTTGAAAATTAGTAATACCGTTGACTGTTAAATTTAGATTAAAGACAACGTCATTGTCTGGTATTAAAATTTTACCAGTTCCGTTGGCTTTTAAAAGTAAACTTTGATTAGAACTTACTGTGAAAATTTCGTTGTTATTAATTCGAATAGTACCTGCATAGGTATCGTCAACAAATATATCTTGCCACTTTTTTAAATCTGTACCTAAAGTGTATAAGTTGTGTGTTTTTGGTCTTAGAGCAAATTCTACCGGAGCAACAAATTCTACAACATCAATATATTGATTACCAATTGTAAGTTCACCTTCAATAGTGAAATCTCCTGTTACTTCTAAATTATTAGAAATATCAGTGTTAGAGTTAATTAAAATTTCACCTGTAGCAGATTGTAATTCAATTGTGCTTACTAAACTTGTTAGGTTATTGTCGCTGAATCTTATATTTCCTGTTGTTACTTGTGTAGCGTCTATTACTGTTTCATCAACGCCGCTAGCAAAATTAATTGAAGTGACGCCTCCGGCACTAACTGTAACGCCGTTAATAGTAACAAATCCAGTTTCAAAACTTACACCAAATGCGTCTCCAACTTTAAAATTTCCTTTGTTATCTACGCTTTGATAGTAAATTTTTCCGCTAGCAATTTCAATAGTTTCATTAGATTCTATATTCAAACTAGAATCGTTGCTAACATCTTTGCCTGCACCAATATATGCAAAATTATGGTTTATTAGATACATTAGTGTGCTTGAGCCATCAGCTTCTGCACCATAATTACCATAAACATTGGCCGAGCCAATACTGCGTATTTCAGCACCAAATTTAGCAGCCAGGCTAGCAAAACCTAACGTACCGTTGGTAGCATAAAGACCTCTATTTGCAAAATATGTAAAACTGTTTAACCATTCAACTCTAACACCATTAGTCATTACCAGTGCATCTACACCTGGTGTAATGAATGTCACACTGTGAAACAGCATACTAGCTTCTTTACTAGTGCTTAGTGCTAGGCTTCCGTCAACGTAGGCGCCGCCGCCTGCGTCTCCTTCATCAAATCCTCTAGGATCTGCTATTGAAGTTACAGATCCGTTAGTTATTACTGTAACGTTTTGAATATATGGACTACGACTTGTTACAGTAAAGTTAGGAGCAAATGCAAATGCATAACCCGGTGCGTAAAAATTTTTAACAGACAAATCACTAACTGTAGATTCACCATTTAATAGAAACACTGTTTCTGTGTCAGTAGTTGCATCTGGTTGAATAGTTACTGCTCTAATTCCTGCGCCTCTAATAGTTACACCTGCTGGAACGACTAACGGAGTTATTTCAGTATATGTTCCTGGATAGATAAAAATAGTATCTCCAGAATTAGATTCAAGAATTGCTTTTTGTATAGTTGCAAAAGGACCATTTTGATGATTACCTACATTATCATCATCACCGTTTGTGGCTACATACCAAATGTTTCCTTGTCTAAGTGCAAGATTTATACTGCCTGAGGTAATAGATTCAAGCGTAATAGCTTGTCCGTTAATTAGATAGGAGTAAACTGTTTCCCAGTTTTTCTGTAAAGATCCAATGTCATAAAATTCATTTTGATCTGGGATAATATCGCTGTTAATGTCTGATGCAAATGTAACAGTATCTGTATCGTCTGAGCCGAATTTAATACTTCCATCTAAGGTTATATTACCTGTTCCAGGTCCTACATCATGAACTGTTAGGTTTCCAGTGATATTAGTATTAGAAAAGATGTCTACTGAGCCTGTACCATTTGGTCTTAGTTCAATAGTACCGTTTTCATCTAAATTTACAATTTGATTAATATCAAATTCAAGAGAACTTGTTGCTATGCTGTTGGCATAAACCTGTGTGCTAGCAGAAAATTTTAAATCATTGTCAGCAGTAATTGTATTATTTGCTATACTAATTTCAAGAGAACCTAAATTAGTAAGTCCATTATCTGCTATTAAGTTTGTAGTTAGAGTTTTACCGTTGACTAGAACTGGCGTAATTCTAGTATCAGTGTTGATACTAATTTTTCTACTAGAAACGTCTAAGTAAATTAAATCGTCGTCAAAAGCTAAATCATTACCGTTTCTAGTAAGATTATCTTTGAGAAGTTGTCCTGAAATTCTACCTAGTGCGTTTGCCATTTAGTGCTCCGTTACACTATTTATTGGCTATCACTGATCAAATTTATGGTAGACGTATGCGTGTTTAGTGTTTGGAACGTAGGTATAAAAATTAACATACGTACCAGTTTTTCTTACTTTACCTGTAGTTCCGTTTCCAGTGCCACCACCTGTTGGGATAGTAAACACAGTACCTACAGTGTTAGCACTTGCGCCAAGCAATGTAAAGTCAGTGTCTCCTACATTAGTGATTATATATTCTTGATTTTCTAAGAACGCACCTGTGGTAATTTCTGATCCTGTTCCTGTAGTTGTAGGATTTTGTACAATTTCAAAGTTTGCAATTGCAACTTGAAACACTGTGTCAACAACCACAATTAAATTGTTTGCAATCTGTGCGGCATTCCAAGTAACACCGGCTTGTGCTGTGTAGGTAAATGGATCAGGGTTCAGCGGTCCAAAAATTGTGTCGCTATCGTTACCAACACCAAGATCCTGTACAACAACTGCATTTGGCTCTTTAAATCTTAAAGTTCTCCAACTGCTTCCTTGATATACTTCAAACTCACCGTAAGGACTATTTAGATCTGTATTATAACGAATCATTCCGTTAACTGGACTTACTGGTCTGTTTGCAGTATTACCTTTTGGTATTAACAAATTATTTGTGGTATTCATAATCACAGAACTATCAGTACGAACAGCTACTCTGTCGTCATAAATTGCTCTACGATTAAGTGTTAACGTCTTTAAAAATCGCATTGTATTATACCGGTAATGTACTAATTGTTGCTGTTAATCCTGTTCCTGTGCTTGTTGCAACAAGAGCGTCTCCAGTTGACAGCACCATTTTTTCTTGATCAAAGCTAACAGTATCGCCTGCTGGAATATTCAATGCATTTACTATCATAGTACTAGAATCTGCTGTACCACCGCTAGCAACTGCGTATAATGTTAATGGTAGATCTCCGCCTGTAGTATTGCAAACAATAACAGTAGTAATGGCACGATCACCAGATCCTGATGCAAGTGTTGTATTAGTTGCTAAAATTGGTGTATTATGTAATGCCATTTGTTATCCTTAAAATAATATACTAAACAATAGTGCTCTATTCTTTGCCACTAGTTCATCTGATGTAAGAGTATTTACAAAGTAAAGTCCGCTCTTACCAGGTGTTCCGATTCCCAATCCTGGATCTTTGGCATAAACTCTACTATAACTACTTGCTGCCACAGGATCAGTTAATTGATTTTGAATTTTTACCACAGAATCAAATCTAACATTATTATTAGTTGCTGTTAAAATTAAATCGTTTGTTAGACTAGTGTTACTAACTGTGTTTGTTAGAACTCTAACGTTGTCTACATTTAATCCGTTTGGATTAAATTGTCCTCTTTCTGCACCATCAACTGTAAAAACAATTTTGCTATTAGCAGGTCCTACATAACTAGGATCAAGAAGTGTTCTATAATAGTTATAAGGTCCTGGTGTAGCATTAAAACATTCTACTCCAGTGTCGTCTTCTGAAATAGAATAATCGTCAAAGAAAGATAGATTACTATCAACATAATCTTTAACTGCTTGTGCATTAGGCAGTGCATCTGGACTTATAACAGTCAACGGACCAGTAGGAGGATCTAAATCAAAATTTGTGTAATCAAACACATTTCGTTCATAATCAGTTGTACCTTGAACTGAAACTATACCGTCTCCTGGTGCACCAATTAGATATAAATTTTCACCTCTAGACATGATACTGCAAGTTTCAATGCCCATTAGTGTACCTGTGCCGCCAGTTAATCGTTTAAAGACAAATGTACCGGATTTAGAACTTCCGTCGGCTGCTATATGGTCTACAGTTTCGTCAACTGATAGCCTAGCATCTGCAAACTCACCAGTTCCACCTCGAACAATTTCAATACCGCTTTGATAATCTAAAGATCCTAAAATACCTGTAGAACTACCTCCGCCAATATTAATTCGAATAATATTGTCTACAACTGTAAGTGTCTCAGAATTAATAGTGGTTACATCACCGGCAACTTCTAAGTCACCAGTGATGTAAACTTTTCCGTCGTTCCCAACGTCAAACGTTACTGTACCATTAGTTTTAGTAATGACTTTGTAATTACCGTTAGAAACATTTAGAACTTTCATTTAATTTCCTATTAGACGTTTGCTAATGTAACACTTGTGTTTAAAACAGCAGAAGTTAAATTCCACTTAACTTTTTGTCCGGCAGCAAATTGTGTTCCTGTGTCAGGAGTTAAAATAGCTACACGATTGTATAGTTTTTTAACAAAATAAGTACCGCTGGCGCTGTCTGTGGCAACAATAGCCATTTCAAGAGCAGCGTCAGGTGTGCTATCTACTAGCTTAAACACTGCTGTTCCATCAGTTGTTGCAACTTTAAATTTCTTGCTTCCTACTTGTTTTAAAATATCGTTACCGCTAGTGCGATTAGTACTATCATAACGAGCTTGTACTGCAATAGCATCTGTTCTTGTAGTAGTCATTGTGACTGTAACACCACCAGAACCGCTAGTCAATGTTGCTGTTTCACCGCCACCGCCAACGGTGTCAGTTACTGTAATTGTTGGTGCAGATGTATAACCGCTACCACTATTTGTAACAGTAATAGATTCAATATCACCGTTAACATCAATTGTTACAGTACCTGTAGCAGTTTGGCCGCCTGCAATTTGTGGTGCTGAAAATGTTACGGTTGCGCCTGTATTCATGCTGGCTGCAATTGGGGCTGCAATAGCTACGCTAGCAACTCCTTCGCCGCCTGTCTTTTCGCCTGTTGCGGCGTAGTTTGGATCACCAAAATTTCTTTTATTAACTGGACGTCCCATTTGTTTTCTCCTTGTAAAATGAGCGTTCTAGGCTCTACGCGGCGGGAACCGCATAAATCATTCTAGACGTATTATTTATCTGATCAAGAGAAAGGGCTCCGAAGAGCCCTTTAATTAACAGCTTATCGCTATCTATTGATTAGCTGAATACAGCGTTAGCAATAGTTACTTTGCCTAGGTAATCAGCAGCGTTACCTAGAGAGCTTGCGCTGTTGGTTAGTTCAACATAACCATAACGTGTCATAAATGATACGACTGGTTCGAATGTTGATGGATCTAGTACAACACCAGAGCTCATTAGAGGAATGTATGGGCAGTAGAATGCAGCCGCATCGCTCTCTGAAGAACCCTTATATCCAACTAGAACGGTGTCGTCAGTTGCATAAGTGTTTACATAAACCTTCATTGCATTGTTCAATGTACCAACGAACTTGGTGTTTGTTGGAGCTTCGAAAGTACCTTCTGT
>JACCEC010338080.1_pt1 | contig 42402 bp, 38 predicted proteins | sample 7450121 | NCBI WGS metagenome assembly JACCEC01 (sample SAMN15323455, study PRJNA562643) | freshwater metagenome | isolation source: river surface water | place: USA:Blue River Watershed | collected 2017-08-18 | reverse complement strand
GAATGCGATTTTGGCTATTCTCTGTCGGGATCTGCAAAAGCTGTTTGAACGGAAACAGCGCACTTCCATTTCCTGTCGTGCGCACGCCACTGTTTATTGCGGGGCGGATGAGAACTAAATTTTTTGCCGCCAGCCAATCTTGAAATACATAGATGCCGGGCGCGCGCTTAATCAGAGGATCTGTTGAGGCATTGCTGATGCCCTGTGCGCGTGTTGATCCGGTGCAACGATCGACCATGGCTGCAATGATCGTGTCTGAAACGCCTGCTTTTTTGAGAGATATGAGGCCATCTGTCGAAACATCATAGCCGCATGGGAGGCTGTTGATTTTCGTCAGGATCGTGCCTTCGCCAAGCCCCGCATTGTGGAGCGAGATGACTGCTTTGTTATCAAAAGCTTGAGCATAGACTGAAATGGGGGTGAGTAAGCCGATCAGGCAGACCCGAAAGAGTTTCAAAAACACAACACCCCTCTCGATGACTCATCGTGAGGGATGCTAGAACAGTCTTACACGTATGAAAAGTTCTTGGTTTTAGTATTTATGCCAACGCCTTTTTCAGCAGGTCATTCACCACCTGTGGGTTGGCTTTGCCGGCCATTGCTTTCATCGTTTGGCCGACGAAAAAGCCGAACAGCGCCTCTTTGCCCGCGCGATATTGTTCAAGCTGGCCGGGATTCTTGGCGAGAACCTCGGCAATCACGGCTTCGATCGCGCCGGTGTCGCTCGTCTGTTTCAGGCCTTCCCGGTCCACGATCACACTCGCGGCATCGCCGGTTTCCAGCATCTTTTCAAAGACCTGCTTGGCCAGGCTGCCCGAAAGCGTGCCATTGGTCACCAGCTTTAGCAGCTCGGCGGCCTGGGCCGGGCTGACCGGGCAGTCTTCGATGGATGTGCCCAGGCGATTGAGCGCGCCGAACAATTCCGACATCACCCAGTTTGACGCCTGCTTGGGCTCAGCGCCCTCGGCCAACAAGGCTTCAAACCAGCGTGCCGTCTCTACCTCGGCGGTCAGTACGGCCGCATTATAGGCGCTGATCCCCAGCGTCTCGACATAGCGGGCGCGCTTGGCATCGGGCAGCTCGGGCAAAGAGGCCCGGCAGTCTTCGACAAAAGCCTCGGTCAATTCCAGCGGCAACAGGTCTGGATCCGGGAAATAGCGATAATCATGCGCATCCTCTTTGGATCGCAGCGATCGCGTCGTGCCCGTATCTGGATTGAACAGGCGGGTTTCCTGCACCACGGTGCCGCCGCTTTCGATCACATCGACCTGACGGCTGGCCTCATGTTCGATCGCCTGCATCACAAAGCGGACCGAATTGACATTCTTGGTTTCGGTGCGCGTTCCAAAGGGCGCGCCCGGACGGCGGACAGAGACGTTGACGTCGGCCCGCATAGAGCCTTCTTCCATATTGCCGTCGCACGAGCCGACATAACGCAGGATCGCGCGCAGCTTGCGCAGATAGGCCCCGGCCTCGGCCGGCGAATTCATGTCGGGGCGGGACACAATTTCCATCAGCGCAACGCCCGATCGATTCAGGTCGACATAGGATCGGGTCGGGTGCTGATCATGCATCAGCTTGCCGGCATCCTGCTCAACATGGATGCGTTCAATGCCGATGCGCTTGTCTGCCGCAATGCCGGCCTTGTCGTCCGCTTCGATGTCGAGATAGCCTTCGCCGACAAGCGGATGATAGAGCTGCGAGATCTGATAACCCTGGGGCAGATCGGCATAGAAATAATTCTTGCGGTCAAATCGGCTCCAGCGATTAATCTGCGCATTGATGGCAAGGCCGGTGCGCACCGCCTGGCGGATGCACGCTGCATTGGGCACGGGCAGCATGCCGGGCATGGCGGCATCGACCAGCGAGACCTGTGTGTTGGGCTCGGCGCCGAACGCGGTTGCCGCGCCCGAAAACAGCTTAGACTTGGACACGACCTGGGCGTGCACTTCCAGCCCGATGACGACTTCCCACTCTCCCGTGGCGCCCTGAATACGATAGCTGCTCATAATCCGAATCCCGTTTGGGCTGCGCGTGTCGCAGCCCCGTCTTTCTTCATGCTTGTACGGCCAGCAAAGGACGGTCCTTTGACAGGCGCAGGACAAATGGTGTCCATCATCACCACCATGGCTCTGGACGTGCGGTAAAGCCCGCGCGGTTTTCAATCGCCAGGCTGGCGTTCAACACGCTTTGTTCATCCAGCGCCTTGCCGATGATCTGCAAGCCCAAGGGCAGGCCCTGCGCATCCAGCCCGCCGGGGACCGACATGGCCGGCAGCCCGGCAAGCGAGGTCGGCACGGTGAACACGTCGTTGAGATACATGGCGAGCGGATCGGCATTTTTCTCGCCCAGGCCAAAGGCTGCGCTGGGGGCGGTTGGCGTCTACAGCAGATCACAGCTGTCCCAGGCGCGGTCAAAATCCTGCGTAATCAACGTCCGGACCTTTTGCGCCTGCGTGTAATAGGCATCATAATAACCGGCCGACAGCACATAGGTGCCAATCAGGATGCGGCGCTTGACCTCATCGCCAAAGCCCGCGGCACGGGTGGCGGCATACATGTCCTGCAGGTTCGCGCCGTCCGGCAGGTCGCGCAGGCCATAGCGCACGCCATCATAGCGGGCGAGGTTCGACGACGCTTCGGCAGGGGCGACGATATAATAAGCGGGCAGCGCATATTTGGTGTGCGGCAAGGACACATCGACAATCTCTGCCCCGGCATCCCGCAGCCAGGCAATGCCCTGTTCCCACAGCGCATCAATCTCCCCGGGCATGCCATCGACACGATATTCCTTCGGAATGCCGATTTTCTTGCCCCGCAGATCGGCCGACAAATTGGCTTCCCATTGCGGCACGGGCAGGTTCAGCGATGTGGAATCCTTGGCATCAAAGCCCGCCATATTTTCCAACAGGATCGCACAGTCGCGGACATCGCGGGCCATTGGCCCGGCCTGATCCAGCGACGAGGCAAAGGCCACAATGCCCCAGCGGGAACAGCGGCCATAGGTCGGCTTGATCCCCGAAATGCCGGTAAAGGCCGCGGGCTGACGAATGGAGCCGCCCGTATCGGTTCCGGTTGCCGCCGGGCACAGCCGGGCCGCAATGGCCGAAGACGACCCGCCCGATGATCCGCCGGGCGCCAGCGGGGCGGTATCGCCCGTGTTGCGCCGCCAAGGTGAGATGACATTGCCGAAATAGCTCGTCTCATTGGACGACCCCATCGCGAACTGGTCTAGATTGAGCTTGCCGAGCATGCCCGCCCCTGCGTCCCACAGCCGGGCAGACACGGTCGATTCATATTCGGGTTTAAAGCCTTCGAGCATGTGGCTGGCCGCCGTTGTCTGCACGCCTTTGGTGGCGAACAGATCTTTCATGCCAATGGGCACGCCCGACAGCGGCTTTAACGTGCCGGCCGCACGATCCCGGTCGGCCGCGTCCGCCGCGGCAAGGGCATGGTCCGGCGTTTCGACGATGAAGGCGTTCAGCGCCCGGGCGTCGGCAACGGCGGCGTTAAAGGCCATGGCAACATCACGGGCCGAAAAATCACCCGCGCGAAACCCGTCGCGTAGGGCGGCGACGCCAAGATCGGTGAGCTGTGTCATTATTCAATCACCTTCGGAACGGCGAAAAAGCCGTGTTCAGCCTGCGGCGCATTTTTCAGCACGGCATCGCGCACATTGCCGTCGGTCACGGCATCGTCGCGCAGGCGCAATGTGTTCGGGATAACGGCCGTCATCGGCGCAACGGCAGAGGTATCCACCTCGCCAAGCTGCTCAATCCAGCCAAGAATATTGTTCAGTTCCGGGACCATCGCTTCGACCTGCGCATCGGTGACAGCAATGCGGGCCAGCGCGGCGATCTTTCGGACAGTAGTGGAGTCGACGGACATGCTCTTTCCTGATGTTCGTATCGGCCTGATCTGTATCGACGGGCGATGCAGCCCCGGCGCCTAGCAGGGGCATGGCGACCGGGCAAGCCGATGCCCATGATCTCGCGGCTTCACCTTGGGGCCGGGACGCAGTATCGGACCCGATATGGCCCGCGTTCGCATCCTCCATACCAACCCGGCGCTGGGGCCGCTGGATTACCGCGTGCCGCACGGCATGACGGTCGCACCCGGCCAGGTGGTGCGCGTGCCCCTGGGCCCCCGGGACATGGTGGGCGTTGTGTGGGAAGAGGCGGCCTTGCCCACCGAAACCGTGGGGGACAACCGGCTCCGCAATATTCTGGAGGTATATGATCTGCCGCCATTGGGCGCGCCGCTGCGCCGGTTGATTGAATGGACGGCCGATTATTATCTGGCCCCCGCCCAGTCGGTTCTGCGCATGGCCTTGTCGTCGGCCGCCGCGCTGGAAGGCGGGCGTACGGTCACCGAATATCGGCTGTCGGGCAAAATGCTGGACCGGATGACGCCGCAACGGGCGCAGGCCGTGGACCGCATTGGGCCGCGCCAAGGGCTGATTCGCGAACTGGCTGACATGGCCGATGTATCCGAAGGGGTTATTCGCGGGCTGGTGAAAGCGGGCGTGATCGAAGGGATAGAGGTTGCGCTCGACACACCGGTCATTGCGCCTGATCCCGGTTTTGCGCCGCCGCATCTGTCCGATGTGCAGCGCGCAGTCGCCGATGATCTGGTTGGCTTGGTGCGGGCGGCGGAGTTTGCGCCAGTCCTGCTGGATGGCGTCACCGGATCTGGCAAGACCGAAGTCTATTTTGAGGCAGTGGCAGAGGCGTTGCGCGCCGGGCGGCAAACCTTGGTGCTCTTGCCCGAAATCGCGCTGACAGAGCCGTTTTTGCGCCGCTTCATTGATCGCTTTGGGCATGCCCCCATTGCCTGGCACAGTGATCTGCGCCAGTCGCAGCGCCGCCGCGCCTATCGCGCAATTGCAACCGGCGAGGCGCTGGTCACGGTGGGTGCGCGTTCAGCCCTGTATCTGCCCTATCGCAACCTTGGCCTGATCATCGTCGATGAAGCGCATGAAACCAGCTTTAAACAAGAAGATGGCGTTCAATATCACGCGCGTGATGCGGCCGTGATGCGCGGGCATTTTGAACAGATTCCCGTTATTTTGGCGACCGCAACGCCCGCGATTGAAACCCGCCAGCAGGTCGCACAAGGCCGGTATCGCGAACTGAAACTGCCCGGCCGCTATGGCGCGGCGGACTTGCCCAAAATTGACGCCATTAATCTGGTCCAGACCCCGCCCGATCGGGGGCGTTGGCTTGCCCCGCCTTTGGTGCAGGCCATGGCCGCCACGCTTGGCCGGGGGGAACAGGCGCTGCTGTTCCTCAATCGACGGGGCTTTGCGCCGCTTACTCTGTGCCGCCATTGCGGCCACCGCTTTCAATGCCCCAATTGCACCGCCTGGATGGTGGAGCATCGCCTGACGAACCGGTTGCAATGCCATCATTGCGGGCATGTGGAGCCGCCGCCCCGCGCGTGCCCCGAATGCGCAACAGAAGATGCGCTGGTGGCCTGTGGGCCGGGGGTTGAGCGCATTTCGGATGAGGTTGGCCTGTTATTTCCCGAGGCGCGCCGGGCGATCGTCACGTCGGACACATTGTGGTCCCCGGCCAAGGCGGCGGAATTTGTCGGGCGCATGGAGGCCGGGGATATTGATATTGTCATTGGCACCCAGCTGGTGACCAAGGGCTATCACTTCCCCAATTTGACGCTGGTCGGCGTGGTCGATGCTGATCTTGGCCTGCAAGGCGGGGATTTGCGGGCGGCCGAACGCAGCTTTCAACAGATCATGCAGGTGGCTGGCCGCGCCGGGCGCGGGGCCAAGCCGGGTCATGTCTATCTGCAAACGCATGAACCCGATGCACCGGTCATGCAGGCCCTGTTGTCGGGGGATGTCGACAGTTTTTATGCCGCCGAAACCGCGGCGCGCCGCATGGCCAATGCGCCGCCCTTTGGGCGGTTTGCGGGGATCATCATTTCATCGCAAAGCCTGCGCGATGCCGAGGACACAGCCCGGCGGATCGGCGCTTCGGCCCCGACAGTGGACGGGATGGAGGTTTATGGCCCGGCGCCGGCGCCGCTCGCCATGTTGCGCGGCCGCCATCGCCAGCGGCTTTTGGTCCATGCCCGCCGCGCGCTTGATGTGCAGGATGTGCTGCGCGATTGGCTCGGCGCGCTGGACTGGCCCAAAAGCGTGCGGGTAAGCGTGGATATCGACCCCTATAGCTTTGTGTGAGACGCCCCTTTCCCCCCGTCGCTTCGCCGCCTAAATGGGGATCATGCTCACCGTACAGAACGCCGCCGCCACGCCCGCCATTATTCGTCGGGAAGACTATACAGCGCCCGATTGGCTGGTCCCCCAGATTGATCTGGAGTTTGATCTGGCCGCCGCCGCCACGCAGGTGCGGGCGCAGCTTCGGCTGGTGCGCAACGGCGCGCATGATCGGCCGGTGCGGCTCGATGGCGATGGCCTGACGCCCCTGTCTGTCCTGCGGGATGGCGCTGTGGCGTCGGACTGGACGCTGGTTGATGGCGCGCTCATCATCCCCGTCATGGGCGATGTCGCGCTGATTGAAACGGTCGTCACCCTCGCGCCGGATCAAAATACCCAGCTGATGGGCCTATATGCCTCAGGCGGCTTGCTGTGCACCCAGTGCGAGGCCGAAGGCTTTCGCCGGATTACCTTCTTCCCGGATCGGCCCGATGTGCTCAGCCGCTATCGCGTGCGCATGACGGCGGACAAGGCGCACTATCCGGTCTTGCTCGGCAATGGCGACTGCACGGGATCGGGCGATCTTGGCGATGGCCGGCACTGGGCGGAATGGACGGACCCTTTTCCCAAGCCCAGCTATCTTTTTGCGCTGGTCGCCGGGCAATTGGCGGCCAATCGCGACCAGTTTGTGACCATGTCGGGCAAGACGGTTGATCTGGCCATCTGGGTGGCAGAGGCAGATCTGCCCAAGACGCAGCACGCCATGGATGCGCTGAAAGCAAGCATGGCCTGGGATGAGCGCGTCTATGGCCGGGAATATGATCTGGGGCAGTTCAACATCGTGGCGGTTGCCGATTTCAACTTTGGCGCGATGGAGAACAAAAGCCTCAACATCTTCAATTCACGCTATATCCTTGCCGATCCCGAAACCGCGACGGACCTTGATTATGATGCCGTGGCGGGCGTTGTGGCGCATGAATATTTTCACAATTGGTCGGGCAACCGCGTCACCTGCCGCGACTGGTTTCAACTGAGCCTGAAAGAAGGCTTTACCGTGTTTCGTGATCAGTGTTTTTCGGCCGATCAGGGGTCGGCCGCGGTGAAGCGGATTGAGGATGTCCGCATCTTGCGCGCGGCCCAATTCCCCGAAGATGCAGGGCCGCTGGCCCATCCCATTCGGCCCGATAGTTATATCGAGATTTCAAACTTCTACACCGCGACCATTTACAACAAAGGTGCGGAAATCATTCGCATGCTCAACACGCTTTTGGGGCCAGAGATGTTCCGTAAGGGGACTGATCTCTATTTTGATCGCCATGACGGGACGGCGGCCACCTGCGAAGATTTTGTGCGCGCGATGGAAGATGCCAGCGGGCAGGATCTGGCCCAGTTCCGTCTCTGGTATGCAACGGCCGGCACGCCGCGCCTCACCGTCCGGATTGCGGACGATCGACTGATCATTGATCAGCGCGTCCCCGATACGCCGGGCCAGACGGGCAAGCCGCCGTTGATGATCCCGCTGCGCCTTGCGCTGTTTGATCCGGCAACCGGCACGCATGGCGGGGATCGGCTGGAGGTGTTGACCAAGGCCCGCACAGAAATTGCGCTGCCCGCCGGATCGGGACGGCCCGTGCTGTCGATCAATCGCGGCTTTGCCGCACCCATCACGGTCGAAACCGATCGGACCAGTGCCGATCTTGCCTTTTTGTCGGCACATGATGACGATCCCTTTGGCCGGTATGAGGCGATGCAGCAGTTGATGCTCGACACGCTCGTCACCGCTGTCCAGACCGGTTCGGCCGATCATGATCCCGTCATTGCCGCCGTGCGCACCACGCTGACCAACACTGCGCTTGACCCGGCCTTTGTCGGTGAGGCGGTATTGCTGCCGTCAGAGGCCTTTATCGGCGATCAGCTGGAGGTTGTGGACCCGGATGCCATTCACGCCGCGCGTGAGGCGCTCCGCTGCGCCTTGGGGACGACGCTGTCCGATCATTGGGATGCCGCCTATCGCCGCCATGCGGCGGACCATTTCGTTTACAGCCCAGAGGCCAAGGGCGCGCGGCGGCTGCGCAATGTCGCGCTGGGCTATCTCGCGGCGGCGCGCGCGGATGATGCCGGCCCCTTGGCCTTTGCCCAGTTTTCGGCGGCCGATAACATGACCGATCGGCTGGCCGCGCTGGGGACATTGGCCAATGGCGACGCGCCCGAACGCAGTCTTGCGCTGCACAGTTTTTATGATCGGTTTCGGGACAATGCGTTGGTCATCGACAAATGGTTTGCAACGCAGGTCATGTCGACGCGCGCCGATACGCTTGCGGTCGTGGAGGCCCTGCGGACGCACCCGGATTTCACGCTGCATAACCCCAATCGCGTCCGGGCGCTGGCCGGCGCGTTCTCAATGAACCAGCTGCATTTCCATGCAGCGGACGGCGCGGGTTATCGCCTGTTGGCAGATCTGTTGCTGGCGCTGGACCCGATCAACCCGCAGACTGCGGCAAAATTGCTGCCCCCCTTGGGGCGTTGGCGGCGCTTTGATCCCGCCCGCCAGGCGCTGATGCGCGCGCAGCTTGAACGCATTTTGGCAGCGCCTGGGCTCAGCAAGGATCTGTTCGAACAGGCATCAAAAAGCCTCGCCTGATGGGGCGCTGACCGGGCCGCTGTCTCATTTTGACATTGCGGCCCGGTTAACCACGGTTGCGCTGGCTCAAAACGTAAATTTTGCGTTAACATCTGCCCATGGCTGAAACAGCGCCCTGTGTTCCGCGGCCCGCCGGGCATCCCTTTCGCACCTTGCTGCGCGATAAGCGTCGGGCGCGCCTGTTGCGCTTTTTTCCGATTTTGCGGGCGGAAGATATCCGGTTTTTCAGCCAGGTCTATGCCATCGGGCTGACATCGGCGGCCCTGATTTTGATTTAGGAAAACAGGGCTGCAAACTGGTCCCGCAACAGGTTTTTCTGGACCTTGCCCATCGTGTTGCGCGGCAAATCGGGCAAGGTGCGCACGGCCTTTGGCAGTTTGAACCGCGCCAGCCGATCGGCAATGCCGGTCAACACCATGTCCTCGGTCACGCTGTCATCGCCCGTCACAATCGCCACAACCGCTTCCCCGAAATCGGGGTGCGGCACGCCGATAACGGCGGATTCGATAACGCCCGGCAAGGCATTGATCTCTGTTTCAATTTCCTTGGGATAGATGTTGAGCCCGCCCGAAATAATCAGGTCTTTGCCCCGGCCGACAATGACGACATGGCCATGTTCATCGATCCGGCCAAGATCACCGGTGATGAACCAGCCATCGGCGCGCAGGTCGGCGGCGGTCTTTTCCGGGTTGCGCCAATAGCCGCAGAAAACATTGGGGCCTTTCACCTCGATCATCCCGGTTTCGCCCGCAGGCAGGGGGCGGTCGCTGTCCGGCGCTGTAATGCGCACGGCAATATCGGGGAGCGGCAGACCAACAGTGCCCGGCGTTCTGGGCCCCTCATAGGGATGCGATGTGTTGATCTGCGTTTCGGTCATCCCATAGCGTTCCAGAATGGCATGGCCCGTTGCGGCCTGAAAAGCGGCATGGGTTTCAGGCAACAAGGGCGCCGATCCAGAAATGAACAGACGCATCGCCCCGGCGGCTTTGGCCAGGCGATCGGGGTGATGCAGCAATCGGGTGTAGAATGTCGGCACGCCCATCAGGACACTGGCCGCTGGCATATCATCAAGCACGGCATCGACATCAAAACGATCATGGAACCGCATGGCAGCACCCGCCGCCAGCACCGTGTTGGTCGCAACGAACAGGCCGTGGACATGAAATACGGGCAAGGCGTGGAGCAACACATCATCGGCGGTAAAGCGCCACAGGCGCGCCAGCGTTGCGGCATTGGTGGACAATGCCCGGCGGGGGATCATCGCCCCTTTGGGGCGTCCGGTTGTCCCGGATGTATAAAGCATCGCCGCCAATGCCGTATCCGGCAGGTCCGCGCGGGACAGGGCGCTGCTGGCCGGCAGCGCGTCGATCAAGCTGCCCGTGCCATCCGTGCCCAGCGTCACGCTGGCCACGCCCGCGGGGGCCGGGGCGGCCGGATCGGTCACAAACAGGGCGGGTTCGGCATCGGAAACAAAATAGGCGACTTCAGCCTCGGTATAGCCGGTGTTGAGCGGCATATAGACCGCCCCCATCCACAGACAGGCGAAATAAAGGATCAGCGCCTCAGGGGATTTTTCAATCTGGGCGGTCACCCGATCGCCGGGCGCAACGCCCAGCGCCTGTAGCCCGGCGGCAAAGCGCCGGGTTTCGGCCGGCACAGCGCCATAGGTCAGCTGCCGCCCATCGGGGCGGACAAGAAAAGGCCGCCCGGGATCAGACGTGCCGAGCGCGTCGATCCGGGCGGCCAAATCCATCGCAGCGCGCCTTTTTTAAAGGCCGAGCTTGGTCGCTTCGCTGAACGGAATGTCCTTATCCGGCCGGATTTCGCCCGGCAGGCCAAGCACGCGCTCAGCGATGATGTTGCGCAGAATTTCATCGGTGCCACCGGCAATACGCAGGCCGGCCGACCCGATATAGCTGGTCTGGAACCGCGACAAATGCGGGATATTCGGCGTGTCCTCACCCATCAGCAGGCCCGCGCCTTCGCACAGATCGGCGGCGAATGCGCCGATATCCTGCATCGTCTTGGCAACAACGACCTTTGAGATGGAGGATTCAGGGCCAGGTGTGCGGCCAGAGGACAGGGCCGAGATCGTCCGCATGCGGGTCAGTGCAATGCCCTGATCGGCAATATAGGCATCGGCGACGCGCTGGCGCACATGGCTTTGTTCCAGCGCATTGCCTTCGGCCAGATGGATCGCCTTGGCGAGTTCAATCATTTCCTTGACGCCCGGGGCGCTTGCCGGCTTGCCACCAACGGCCAGACGTTCGTGCATCAGGGTCGTCAACGACACCTTCCAGCCATCACCCACGCCGCCCAGGCGGTGCGTATCCTTGATCCGCACATCGGTGAAGAAGACTTCGTTAAACTCGCTGCCACCCGACATCTGCTTGATCGGGCGGACTTCCACGCCCGGCGCCTTCATGTCGACGATGAACATGGTCAGCCCCTTGTGCTTGGGCACATTGGGGTCGGTCCGGGTGACGACAATCCCGAAATCAGACAGATGGGCGCCGGATGTCCAGACTTTCTGGCCGTTGATCACCCAGTCATCGCCATCGCGTTCGGCGCGGGTGCGGATGCCGGCAAGGTCAGAGCCTGCGGCGGGTTCAGAAAAGAGCTGACACCAGACTTCCTCACCATGCATCGCCTTGGGCACATAACGCTGGGCGATATCGGGCGACAGCGCATGGGTGAAGACGGTCGGAATGCACATGCCCAGACCAATGGCGTAAAGCCCGGTCGGCGCGTTGTAGCGGGCCTCTTCCTGATTGAAGATGATCTGCTGCATCGCGGACCCGCCCTGACCGCCCACGGCCTTGGGCCAGGTGATCCCGACATAGCCGGCCTCAAATTTGCGGGCCTGCCATTTTTTGGCATCGGCAACAGATTCGGCGCGGCTGCCATGATTGCCCTGCGGCAGCGCATCCTTGTTCGCTTCAATCCAGGCCCGCACTTGGGCGCGATAGGCGGCTTCTTCTGGGGTATCTTCAAAATCCATCGTCTGTCTCCCTTATGCGGCCATCATCGTGTTGCGCTGTTCCAGCGCACGCACAAGAATATCGGCCCATTGTGACTTGGAACCGAGCATCAGCGTCAGCAGACGCGCCCGGCGATAGTAGAATTGGCAATCGCTTTCCCATGTAAAGCCAATGCCGCCATGCAGCTGGACATTTTCTTCCGCTGCAAATTGGAAGGCGTCCATCGCCGCCAGCCGCGCCCCGGCCGAAGCCTGCACCAGTTCTGGCGCATCGGTGAGCAGCGCCCAGGCGCCATAATAAGCATGGCTGCGGGCAAGCTGGTTTTTGATGTACATATCGGCAAGCCGGTGCTTGACCGCCTGATAACCGGCAATCTTGCGGCCAAAGGCCACGCGTTCCTTGGCATAGCCCAAGGCCATGTCCATCGCCGCATCCGCGCCGCCCAAACCTTCAAAGGCAAGCAGAACCGCCGCCGCTTGCAGGAATTTCTCAAGCGCAGCCCGCCCGCCCAAAAGCGGTTCGACCGGGGCGTTGGTCAACGTCACGCGCGCGGACCGGCGGACAAGATCAATCGTTTCCACCGCGTCAATGGTGACACCGGCGGCCTTGGTGTCGACGATGTACAGGCCATCCGCGCCGGACAGGATGATGAAATCCGCCGCTGCTGCATCGGGCACAGGCACCTTCACGCCGGTTGCCATGCCATCCTTGATCTGAAGGGTAGAACGTGTGCCCGGCGCAGCCGTGCCTTCACCCAGCGCCACCGTGCCAATGGCAGAGCCATCGGCCAGCTTGGGCAGCCAATGGGCCTTTTGCGCATCCGTCCCGGCAGCGAGTAGCGCTTCGGTTGCAAGCAGCACCGACGAGGTAAAGGGCACGGGCGACACTAGCCGGCCAATTTCTTCGGCCAGAACGCACAGTTCCAGCACCGACAGGCCCAGCCCGCCATGCTCCTCAGGAATACGGATCGCGGTCCAGCCAAGGGCGACGATTTCGGCCCACAGCGCTGCATCATGGCTGGCGCCAGATGTCATGACAGCCCGTGCTTTGTCGCGCCCGGACCGATCCTCAAGAAAGCGCCGCGCCTGTTCACGCAGGGCTTCTGCTTCTTCGGAAAATTGGAAATTCATGCCGCTACTCTCCGCTTTATGTTGCCGCAAACCAAAGAAGGTCAAAATGCCTCTGTCAATTGCCTTTTCGCTCAGGGTGGGAGGGGGTCGTGGCTGACGTTACGGAAAAGGCCGGTCCCTCTTTTGCGCGCGTCGTTAACGGCATCCTAACCCGGATGGTGGACACCCATTTGGATCAGGCACGCAAAGGGAGTGCAGCATGGACCGCGGCAATATGTGGAGAGAACAGGCTGAGTCCGGACAGGCTTTTGGCGGGGCGGGTGCGGTCGCGCCACATGGCATCGGGCGCGATGAACGCCGGATGCAGGTGCGGGCATTCAGCTTTTGGAACAGCCTTTTGGGCGCGCGGGCGATCCCGCTGATTGCTGATCTTGATCTGGCGGCGCTGCCCGATTTCGGGCCCAGCTCACTGCTCGTCAGCCTGTCGAGCGCAGGTCCCGATATCCGCTTTATCGGGGATAAGCTGCGCGCCGAGGCGGGCCTGTTCGGCGACACGGTAACATTGACCCAAATCCCCCCCCGATCCTTGATCTCGCGCCTGACAGACCGGTGCACGCAGGTGGTGTCGAGCCAGTCTGCCCTGGGATTTGAGGCGGAATTCATCAATCACCATGGGCATGAAACGCTTTATCGCGGTTTGTTGCTGCCCTTTTCGTCGGATGGCGCGGGTGTCGATTATGTCTTTGGTGTGATCAGCTGGAAAGAAATGGTGCGTTCGGCACAGGCTGCACCATCGGCCAGTGCGGGCCGGGGGGCGGGCCACGGCTTGCGACCAAGGCCCAGCTGGTCTGCCTGGCGGGATGGGACAGCGTCGGACTGGCTCAGCCTTGGCCGTCGCCGGACGTAGCGGCAGCGCGGGGTGTGCTTCTGTGCCACAGCGCGCCTCTATTCGACGAACGCCGCCGCCACAGGGTTGAGAAGCGACGCCCGCAGGCGCATATCCTGTGGGCATGACGCACCTGATGTGCACCCCAGTTAAGGCGAGATCTCATTTATGGCGAACACCGCCGTTTCCGATGGGCATGGCTTTGCGCACCACCTTCAATCGCTGCTGATTGCCGATGCCCTGCCGGGCGAATTGGATGGTTTTGATGCCGATCAACAAGCGGCTGCTGCGGCCTTTCTTATGCCCGCGCTCGCCCACAGACCGCCAGGTCAAGCCATTGTTCTGATTGAGACAATTCCGACGGATGCCGTGCGCCGCTGGATGCGGATTGGCATTGTCAATGATGATATGCCGTTTCTGGTCGATTCGGTGGCGGCCGAAATTGGGGCGCATGGCCTGGCCGTCGGGCGCATCTTGCACCCCGTGCTGGGGGTTTCGCGCACGCCGGATGGCGCGGTGCAGCATATCGGCCCGCGCGGTGCCGCGCCCGCCGAGTCGGTGATATATCTGGAAGTTGAACGCGCCGATGCCCGGGTGCGCCGGCGCCTCGCCATGGCGATTGAAACGCTGTTGGCAGATGTCCGTGCCGCCGTTGCGGATTGGCCCAGCCTGCGGGATCGGATGCGCGCAGATGCCGATCTTTTGGGGGGCAGCGAAGGCGGGGATTTGCTGCGCTGGTTTGCCGACCATAAGCTCACCCTGCTGGGCCATGCCCGCTACAGCGCGGATGGCCATGTGCACGCCGCCCTTGGGCTGTCGCAGCGTTTGGGGGCAGCGCTTTTGTCGCCCGCTGCCCGCAAGCGCGCCTTTGACTATTTCGCCAAGGGCGGGGATCAGCCGCTGCTCATCAAATCGAACCTGATCTCCACCGTGCATCGACGCGTGCCGATTGAGCTGATCGTGGTGCCGCGCGATGACATGCTGTCAATCCATGCTGCGTTGTGGACCAGCGCTGCGATGAACACGCCACCGGCCGATATACCCGTGCTGCGCGGGCGGCTGGCGCGGCTGCAGGCACGGCTGGGCTTTGATCCCGGGGGCCATGCGGGCAAGGCGCTCACCCATGCGGTGACGGCGCTGCAACGCGATCTTTTGATCGCCATGGATGATGCCGCGCTGGAAAATGTCGCGCTGGCGGCGATGTCGCTGGCAGATCGGCCCCGGCCCAGCATTGCGATGACGCGCAGCCCGCTTGCCCGGCATCTTCATGCCTTTGTCTGGCTGCCCCGCGATGATCTGTCGACCGCCCGGCGGATGGCGATCATTGATCTGGTGACCGGTGCCGCCAAAGCGCCCCTGCTCAGCTGGGCGATGGATCTGGATGACAGCGGCATTGTTCTGATCCGCCTGACGCTCGACATTCGGGATGGCGGCGGCCTGCCTGATGTGGCGGCGCTCAATGACGCTCTGGAACATATGGTGCGGGGCTGGCGTCCGGCGGTTGAGGCGGCTCTTGCCGACAGCGATGGCGCCCAGGCCACCCGGCTGGCGCTGCGTTATGCCGATGCCTTTCCCCCCGCCTATCGCGACGGGGCCGGGCCGGATGAAGCCGCGCGCGATATTCGCTGCCTTGCCCGATTGGGGGCCGCGGGCGCGCGGGTGGCGCGTCTGTACCGTAATGACGGGGATGCGCCACAGCTGTTGCGCCTGAAACTGTACAGCCTGTCGCCGGTCGCTTTGTCTGATGCTGTTCCGGCGCTTGAAAATTTCGGCTTTCGCGTGCTGGAAGAGCTGCCGACCCAGCTGGGGCCAAAGGGCGAATTGGGCCATATCCACCGCTTTGTCCTGACCTTGGCCGATGGGCAGGATGCCGCTTTGGTGCTGGCGCGGGCGGGCTGTGTCGATGCGGCGCTGGCCGCGGTTCTGGAAGGCCGGGCAGAAAATGATCGGTTCAACCAGCTGATGGTGGGCGCGGGCCTGGATGCACGCGGGGTGGTGCTGTTCCGTGCGCTTTTCCGCTATTTGCGGCAGACGGGCCTTGCCTATGGCTTGCAGACGGTGGCGGATGCACTGCGCCGGGCAGCCCCCTTGGCGGGTCAGTTGATCGCCCTGTTTGATGCCCTGCATGATCCGGCTTTTCAGGCGGAGAGCGTCCGTCGGGCCGCGGCAGCCGAAGCCGCCATTGAAACGGGCCTGGCCGGTGTCACGGCGATTGATGATGACCGGATCTTGCGGCTTTATCGCGCTGTCATCCGCGCCACGCTGCGCACCAATATGTTTGCCGCCGCCGGGCAAGAGGCCTTGGCGTTTAAGCTCGACAGTGCCCAGATACCCGGCCTGCCAGACCCTAAGCCGTGGCGCGAAGTCTTTGTCTATGCGCCGCGGGTAGAGGGTATTCACCTGCGCGCCGGGCCGGTTGCCCGGGGCGGTCTGCGCTGGTCCGACCGGCGCGATGATTTCCGGACAGAGATTTTGGGGCTGATGAAGGCGCAGCGCGTGAAAAACGCGGTCATCGTCCCAACCGGGGCCAAGGGCGGCTTTTACCCCAAGATGCTGCCCGATCCGGCCCAGCGCGATGCCTGGCTGGCCGAAGGGACGGAAAGCTACCGCATCTTCATCCGCACCTTGTTATCGATCACCGACAATCTGGATCAGGGCCGGGTTGTCCACCCGGCAGATATTGTCATCCGCGATGGGGACGATCCCTATTTCGTTGTCGCCGCAGATAAGGGCACGGCCAGCTTTTCAGACGTGGCCAATGCGATTGCGCTGGATCAGCAATTCTGGCTGGGCGATGCCTTCGCCAGTGGGGGGTCTGTGGGCTATGATCACAAGGCGATGGGCATCACCGCGCGCGGCGGCTGGGTGTCGGTTGTCCGGCATTTTGCCGAAATGGGCGTCGATGTGCAGCACGACCCTGTCCGCGTTGTCGGCTGCGGCGATATGTCGGGCGATGTCTTTGGCAATGGCATGCTCTTGTCAAAGGCCATCAAGCTGGTGGCCGCCTTTGACCACCGCCATATCTTTTTTGATCCCGATCCCGATCCGGCGGTAAGCTGGGCGGAACGTGCGCGGCTTTTTGCGCGTCCGCGGTCAAGCTGGGCGGATTACGACCCCGCCTGCATCTCAAAGGGCGGCGGTGTGTTTTCGCGGGCGGACAAAACCATCACGCTTACGCCCGAAATCAAGGCAGTGCTGGGGGTTGCAGATGATGTGCTGGATCCGTCTGCCCTGATCACGGCGATTTTGAAGGCAGAGGTTGATCTGATCTGGTTTGGCGGCATTGGCACCTATGTCAAAGCCCGGGCAGAGAGCAACGCCGATGTCGGGGATCGGGCCAATGATGCCCTGCGCGTCAATGCCGAAGATCTGCGCGCCAAGGTGATTGGCGAAGGCGCCAATCTGGGCGTGACGCAGGCCGCCCGCATTGCCTTTGCCTTGCATGGTGGCCGGATCAACACCGATTTTATCGATAATTCGGCGGGCGTTGATTGTTCGGACAATGAAGTGAACATCAAAATCGCGCTGAATGCGGAAATGGCGGCGGGGCGGCTCACGCTGGCGGATCGCAACGCCCTTTTGGCCCGCATGACCGATGATGTGGCGCATCTGGTGTTAGAGGATAATCGGCTGCAAACGCTGGCCTTGTCCATCGCTGAACGCGGCGGGGCACAGGCCTTGCCAGCCCAGATCCGGCTGATCGAAGGCTTTGAAGCCAGTGGGCGGCTGGACCGCGCGGTTGAAGGTCTGGCAAGTACGGAAGATCTGCTGCGCCGTGCCGCCGAGGGCAAGGGATTGACCCGCCCTGAACTTGCCATTGTCATGGCGACGGCCAAACTTGCCTTGCAGGACGCGATTGAGCACTCGCCGCTGGGCACGGACCCGGCGGCCCAGGCGGATTTGTTTGCCGCCTTCCCGCCGGATATGCAGGCCCGGTGTCCGGATGCCATTGCCCAGCATCGGCTGCGTGCTGAAATTATTGCGACAAAGATGGCCAATCGCATTGTCAACCGCATGGGGGTGATCCACCCCTTTGAACTTGCGGAAGAAGAAGGCTGTACGCTCGCTGACGTGGCCGAAGCCTTTACGATTGCAGAGCAGGTCTATGACGCGCCAGCCCTGTGGCGTCGGATTGAAACGGCGGACGTGCCAGAGGCGACGCGGATCCTGTTATTTGATCAGGTCGCCATCGAACTGCGCGCCCATATGGCGGATATTCTGCGCAACGCCATTGCCGAGCGCAGCAATGCTGATGCCATTGCGGCCTATCGCGCCGCCATCGGCCGGCTATCCGACGCGCTGGAGGCGCTGCTGCCCGCTGAAACGCGGCGCCAGACGCGCGCCTTTGGGGATCGGCTGACCGCAGCCGGCGCCCCTGCCGATATCGTGGCGCGGCTTGTGCGCCTTGCGGATCTGGATGGTGCCATTGGCGTTGCCGCGCTCAGCGCCAAAAGCGGTGTTGATGTGCTGGTGACAGCGCAGGCCTTTACAACGGTGGGCGAGGTGCTGGGGCTGGATTGGGCACAGGGCATGGCGATGCAACTGCACCCCAGCGACCCTTGGGAACGGTTGCTGGCGGCGGGCCTTGCGCGGGATTTTCAGGCCATGCGGCTTGATTTCCTGGCGCGTCAGGGTGGCCAGGCGCCGCTTGAGGCGGTGGCGCGCTGGCAAAAGGCCAGTGCGGAACGCATCGCCGCCTTTCGCGCGATGATTGATCGGGCGCGCCGGACCGCGCAGCCATCCCCGGCGATGCTGGCGCAGATCGCCGGTCAGGCGCGCGTGTTGCTCAACCGCGCATAAAGCCAGACGCGGATCGCGCTCCCCAGATTGGGCGGATTGCGCGCCGCAATCCGTTCCGCATCGATGCGCGCCACCAGGGCATTGAGCGGCAGGCCATCTTCGCTGGCGGCGGTGCGCAGCGCGTCCCAGAAAATCGGTTCAAGGCTGATCGATGTTTCGTGGCCAGCAATGGTGACCGATCGTTTCACGGGACCCTGCATCATCAATACATATGCTGCCCGCCATTGATCGACAGCGTCGATCCGGTCACAAAGCCCGCATCCTCCCCGCATAAAAAGGCGACGCCGCGGGCGATTTCATCGGCCTGGCCCAGCCGGCCAACGGGCACCTTGGCGACAATTTTGGCGAGCACATCGTCTGGCACCGCGGCAACCATATCGGTATCGATATAGCCCGGGGCGAGCGCATTGACCGTCACGCCGAATTTTGCACCCTCCTGCGCCAAGGCCTTGGTAAAGCCATGGATGCCGGATTTGGCGGCGGCATAGTTCACCTGCCCATATTGGCCGCCCTGTCCGTTGATCGACCCGATATTGACGATCCGGCCCCAGCCCCGTTCGCGCATCCCGGGAAACACTGCCTTGGCCATGTTGAAACAACCGCCCAGGTTGATGCGCATAACATCATCCCACATGTCATAGGTCATCTTCAGCAAGGTGGCGTCGCGGGTGATGCCGGCATTGTTGACCAGGACATCAATGGGGCCAATATCGGCCGCAACCTGCGCGCAGCCGCGTTGGCAGGCGTCAAAATCCCCAACATCCCATTGATAGGTGCGGATGCCCGTTGCGGCTTCAAAGGCCTGCGCGGTTTGCGCATTGCCCGCATAATTTGCCACCACCGTCATGCCCATATCGTGCAAACGTCGACTAATGGCGGCGCCAATACCCCGCGTCCCGCCGGTTACAATTGCGACTCGTCCCATGGCCTGATCCTTTTCGACTGCCGTCAGGACCTATGGCTATTGCGCCGGAAGCCAACCCGCAAGTTCACGTGAAAGTAAGCTTGTCAGCATGGCAATGCCGGGGCCACTGTCATTCAGGCAGGGCAGATAGGCAAAATCAGTGCCACCCGCGTCAAGGAATGTCTCCTTGCCGCGCAACGCCACTTCTTCCAGTGTTTCGAGATTGTCGGCAGAAAATCCGGGCGCGATCACGGCAATGCGGCGCACGGATTTTCCAGGCAGCGCCGCAAGCGTTGCATCCGTGGCCGGTTCCAGCCACTTGGCCCGCCCCAGCCGCGATTGAAAGGACACCAACACCTCGCGCCCCAAGGCTTCGGACAAAAGCCGCGCCGTTTTTTGGCAATGGCAATGATAGGGGTCGCCAAGGTGCAATGTGCGTTCCGGCATGGAATGAAAGCTTGCCAGAATGGCATCGGGCGTAAAGGGCAACGCCTTCAGTCCCTCATCCACCGACTGTTTGAGCGCCGCGATATAGGCCGGATCATCATGATAAGCGGGCAGCGTCCGCAAGGCGGGTTGCCAGCGCATCTTGCCCAGAACCCGCGCCACTTCATCAAAGCCTGTCGCCGTGGTCGCGCCGCTATATTGCGGGTAAAGCGGGGCAATCAGTATCCGGTCGCAGCCCTTGGCCCGCATATCTGCCAGCCGATCTTCGATCGAGGGATTGCCATAGCGCATCGCCCAATCGACATGCACCTTGTCCCCAAAGGCGGCCTGCACAGCCTCTGCCTGCGCGCGCGTCACGACAGCCAGGGGGGAGCCCTTGTCGGTCCAGATCTGGGCATAGGCATGGGCAGATTTGGCCGGGCGGGTGGTCAGCACAAACAGCCTGAGGATCGGCTGCCAGATGATCGCCGGGATTTCCACGACCCGCCGGTCGGACAGAAATTGCTTCAGGTACCGGCGCACAGGGCCAGCCTCCGGCGCATCGGGGGTGCCAAGGTTCATCAACAGCACGCCAATGCGGCGGGGCGCGATGACGGGGTGGGTATCGGGCAGGGTCATGGTCATGGTTCGCCGCCGGTATAGGGGCCAGGGCACGTGTCGGCTACCTGCCCAAAGGGGGTTGCTTGACACAAAATGCCCATGGGCCCTGTGCTGCGGGGCCTAGCCCCGCCTTTGCGCCATCAATGTCTTGTTGCGGGCATTGACTTCTTTCATCGCGGCAAAGACCGACTTGTCGGGTGCGGTGCGTCCGGTTTCGCCCAGCGCATAGATTTGCGCATAATACCAGAATTGCACGCCAAATCCGGCCAGTGCCTTGATCGCGTTGAACCGCTCCATCCAGCGCAGCCAGCCGGGCAAGAGGCGCAATTGCGCTTCAAAACGGGGAATGGACGCAGCACCCGCCAACAGATCCTGACAGGCATCGGGCGCCCCGCACAGCGGACGGCCAATGCCAATCACATCGGCAGCACCGGTGGTCAGGGCATGGTCCATCGCCGCGCGGGTGCGAAAGCCGCCCGTCACCATCAGCGGCATGGTCTTCAGCTCTGCCTTCATCGCCTTGGCAAAATCGACGAAATAGGCTTCACGCGCCGCTGTTGACGGGGCAACATGTTGATCTTCCACCGCTTCCATGCCGGCAAGATCCATCATGCGGGGCTGTTCATAAGACCCGCCTGAAATTTCCAAAAGGTCGACACCGGCCGCTTCCAGCCAGCGGGCAACGGTCAGGCTGTCTTCAAAGGCAAAGCCGCCTTTCTGGAAATCGGCAGAGTTGAGCTTTACCGAAACCGGAAAATCAGGGCCAACCACCGCGCGCACGGCAGCGACGCTGTCCATCAAAAACCGCGCCCGGTTTTCAAGACTGCCACCCCATATATCGGTGCGTTGATTGGCACGCGGACTGAGGAACTGGGAAATCAGATAGCCATGGGCGGCATGAATTTGCACGCCGGTAAAGCCTGCATCCTTGGCGGCTTTTGCAGCGATGGCAAAGCGCTGGATCAGGTCGCGGATCTCAGCATCGGTCAGGGGAACCGGCACGCCAAATTGCCCGCCCGGCAGCCCGAGCTGCACGGCCGAGGGCGCCTTGGGCGTTTTGTTGACCAGAGTTTGCGTCTGGCGCCCGGCATGGCTGATCTGCATCCAAAGATGATTGCCGCCGACCGTGCCAGCCTTTGCCCAGGCGGTGAGGGCGGCCATCATCTGCGCTGACGGTGGACGATCAATCACGACATTGCCCGGGCGTTCCAGATGATCGCGGTCAATGATGACATTGCCGGTCAAATGCATGCCGGCCCCGCCTTGCGACCAGCGGCGATACAGCGTCTCCAGCATGGGCGTGGGGACGCCGTCCGGGGTCGCCAGACCTTCGGTCATGGCGCCCTTGGCCAGTCGGTTGGGCAACACCGCGCCGCAGGGCAGTGTCAGGGGCGTGGCAATGCTCATGCGGCCGCCGCCTGTTGCCACAGGGCGCGATATTTGGTGCGCAGCGACACCTTATCGATCTTTTCTGTGCCAAGGCGCGGCAGGCTGTGCGGCTCAAACCAGATTTTGGCCGGGATCTTGAACGCGGCCATCCGGTCTTTCAGGAATTCGATCAACCCGGCCTCGTCCAGTTCGCTGCCCGGATGGCAATAGACAACCGCACCTGGCAATTCGCCAAAGCGTTCATCGGGCAGGCCAAAAACACAGGCTTCGGCAATGGCGGGATGCTCGTAAATCGCGGCTTCGACTTCCTGGCAGCTGATATTTTCGCCGCCGCGGATGATGATGTCTTTCTTGCGATCCACGATGAAAAGATAGCCGTCCTTATCAAAATAGCCGATATCGCCGGTGCGGAAATACCCATCAGATGTCATGCACTCTGCGGTCGCATCCGGGCGGTTCCAATAGCCGGAAAACAGGGCGACAGAGCGGATGGAGACTTCCCCTTTGTGCCCCTGTGGCACGGGGTGCCCGGCATCATCCAGGATCGCCATATCAACCAGCGGCTTGGATGGCAGGCCGGTGGAATTGGGCTTTTCCAGATAGTTGGTTGAAAAATTGCCGGCGCCGATACCGTTTGTTTCGGTCAGGCCATAACCGAGGGCCGGGGGCGCTGTCGGGAATTCATCGGCAATGCGCTTCACATGCTCAACGGGCCGGGGCGCGCCGCCGCCTGCCAGCCCTTGCAGGGTCGACAGATCATATTTGTGACGATCCGGATGCGACATAAGTTCAAAGCTCATCAGCGGAACGCCGGTGAAGTTTGTGATCTTTTCCTTTTCAATCAGCTTCATCGCATCGACGACATTCCATTTGGGCATCATCACGATCTTGCGGCCAATGGCAAAGCTGACAAGCATGACAGGCACTTCGCCGGTGACATGGAACAACGGCACGGTCAGCAAGGTTGCGTGCTGCGGCCGGTTTTCAGAAATCGTCCCGTCTTCCGTTGCCAGTTGCAGCATCATCAGGGCTTGCACGATATAGTTGAACGTCCCCTGCACCACCGCACGATGGGTGGAAAAGGCGCCCTTTGACTGGCCCGTGGAGCCAGAGGTGAAGAGGATCGTCGCCAGATCATCCCCGGTCAGTTCGGGCAACGCAACATCGCCCAGATCGGCGGTGCCAAGAACCGGGCTCAGCGCCGTTTCCAGCGGGGCGGCAATGTCGAGCGTCACGATTTTTGCGGCGCCCGCATAATGGGCATCGGCCAGACGCGCGGCGCGCGGGGCGTCGGCAAACACCAGCGTGGCGCCAACATCTTCAATCCCGGCGGCCAGTTCATTGCCCTGCCACCAGCCGTTGAGCAGCGTGGCACATCCGCCCGCCATCAAGATGCCCATATAGAGCACGATCCAGGACGGGGCGTTACGCATCGCAAGCCCAACCCGGTCGCCGCGCTGCACGCCATGCACCTTGATCAGCGCGCGGGCGACCCGGTCTGCGGCGGCATAAGTTTCTTTGAAGGACAGGCGCTGGTCGCCGTCAACGATGAATTCGGTGTCGCCATGCTGCGCACAAAAATATGCGAAATAATGTGATAGCGCGGGCGGTGCGACGGCAACCATCGGCAAATCAACACCATGCGCCTTGAAACTGGTCAGCGCCATCGGGGCTCCCGGTGCTGTCAGCATTTCTGTCGCTCGCGCGATGCGCAGGTCCAATTCAGACGGCATGCGAATCTCTCCCTTTGTCTTCTTCTCTCCGCCCTCTATGTAGGGAGAAATCCTGAGGGGAAAAGCCTTGATCCTTGCGACTCTTATTGACGCTACGTCCGCCTTGCGATGGGAAAGTCTCGGATTAGACCCGGTTGCGGTCGATCTCGGCTTTTTCAAGATCCGCTGGTACAGCCTGGCCTATATCACCGGCATCCTTGTGGGCTGGTGGTATCTGGGCAAGATGTGTGAACGGCCGGGCGCGCCGATGGCCAAGCGCCATGTGGATGATTTTGTCTTTTACGCAACCTTGGGCATCATTCTGGGCGGCCGGATCGGCTATGTGCTGTTTTACCAGCCCGAAATGTTAAGCCAGCCCTCCAGCATCCTGAAGCTTTGGGAAGGCGGCATGTCCTTCCATGGCGGGGTGCTGGGCGTGATCATCGGCATCCTCTGGTTCGCGCGCGTGCACAAGCTCGATTGGCTGCGCATCCATGATTATATCGTGGTCGTTTATCCCATTGGCCATTTCCTTGGCCGGCTTGCAAATTTCGTCAATGGCGAACTTTGGGGTCGGGAAACCACCGTCGCCTGGGGCATGGTCTTTCCCGGCGGGGGGGACGTTGTCCGCCATCCCAGCCAGCTGTATCAAGCGGGTCTGGAAGGGCTGGCGCTCGCCATTTTGATGTCGGTGCTGTTCTGGAAAACCGATGCCCGGACCAAACCCGGCTATCTTGCGGGACATTTTGTTCTCTGGATGGGCGTCTTCCGCTTCCTCAACGAATATGTCCGCGAACCCGATATCGGGGTCTATGGTCTGTTCGGGACAACTATGGGCCAAACCCTGTCGGCCCCGATGATCCTGCTGGGTCTGTATCTTATCCTGTCGGCCGACGGCCGTCGCCAGCGGGCGCAAGACCTTGCCGGATCTGACCGCACAGCCTGAGCCGTTGCTGCCGGAACGATTGGCCCGCGCGATCACGCTTGGCGGGCCAATTCCGGTTGCCCAGTTCATGGCCGCGGCCAATGCCCATTATTATGCCACGCGCGATCCATTGGGTGCGGCGGGCGATTTCATCACGGCGCCTGAAATCAGCCAGATGTTTGGCGAACTTATCGGCCTTTGGCTGGCCGATCTGTGGGATCGGGCCGGGCGTCCGGCGGCCCATTATGTCGAATTGGGGCCGGGCCGTGGGACGCTGGCCAAGGATGCGCTGCGCGCCATGGCCAAGGCCGGGCTGACCCCGATGGTCCATTTCGTGGAAACCAGCCCCGTTTTAAGGGCCGCGCAAGCCCAGGCCGTGCCGGGCGCGCACTGGCATGATGATGTGACGACACTGCCCACAGACGCCGCCTTGTTGATCGTGGCGAATGAATTTTTCGATGCGCTGCCCGTCTATCAGCTCGTGCGGCGTGGCGATGCCTGGCACGAACGGCTGGTCGCCTGTCAGGATACGATGTTCCTGCCCATTGCCGGCAAGCCCGTGCCCGATGCCGTGGTGCCAGAGGCGCTGCGGGATGCCGTGCCAGGGAGTATCATTGAAACATCGCCAGCCTCTGTTGCGATCATGCGGGCGCTGGCGCAGCGGCTGGCCGCCCAAGGCGGTGCGGGGCTGATTATCGATTATGGCTATGATGGCCCGGCGCTGGGGGAAAGCCTGCAGGCGGTGAAAGGCCATGGCTTTGCCAATCCCTTTGATGCACCGGGCGCGCATGACCTGACCGCGCATGTCGATTTCGCGACGCTTGCCGGCATGGCAGAGTTGAGCGGCGCGACGGTGCATGGCCCGATTGCGCAGGGTGATTTTCTGGGCCTGCTGGGCATTGCAGAGCGCACAGCCGCCCTGGCCCGCGCGCATCCGGATCGTGGCCCGGACCTTGCCGAGGCGCATCGCCGCCTGACACACCCGGCAGAGATGGGGGCGTTGTTCCGGGTCTTGGGCCTGACCGGACAGGGCTGGCCTCAACCCGCCGCAATGGGCTAGGCGGGGTGGCGATGGACCAAATTGATATTTTTCGCGCCCAGACGCTGGATGGCGTGCCGCACGGTTTTTTGGGCCGGCGGGGCGGCGTGTCGACGGGCATTCATGCCGGGCTGAATGTCGGCGTGGGGTCAGAAGATGATCAGGACGCGGTGCTGGAAAACCGCCGCCGGGCGGCAGAAGCTGTCTTGCCGGGCGCAGGGCTGGCCACGGTTTTTCAGATCCATTCGGCGGATGTGGCGGTGATCGACGCGGTTGTCCCGCTGGCGGCGCGACCACAGGCCGATGCCATGGTGACCAATCGGTCCGGCCTGTTGCTGGGCATTTTAACGGCGGATTGCGCACCCGTTTTGCTGGCGGACAAGGCGGCGGGCGTTGTTGGCGCGGCCCATGCAGGATGGAAGGGGGCCTTAGGCGGCGTGACGGACCAGACCATCGCTGCCATGGAGGCGCTGGGTGCGGATCGGGGCCGCATCACAGCTGCCGTTGGGCCCTGTATTGCGCGCAGTTCGTACGAGGTGGATGCAGGCTTTGCCCAGCGTTTTGAGGCGCATGATCCCGCCAATGAACGCTTTTTCACGCCGGGCCGGACCGGGCATTTCCAGTTTGATCTGGAAGGATATGTCGTCAACCGTCTGGCGCAGGCGGGCATTGGGGCAGTGGCGGCGCTGGGGCAGGATACCTATAGCGACGCGGACAGATTTTACAGTTTTCGCCGCGCAACACATCGGGGGGAGCCCGGCTATGGCCGGCAAGTCTCCCTGATCGGCGTGCCGGGCTGAGGCAAGGGATAAGGGGGGGAGCATGAACAAGGCGCAGGCCTGGGGCCTTTTGGGCGGCCTTTTGATTTTTGCCGCGATGCTGATCGCCCCGGCACCCGCCGGGATGGCGCCGCTTGCGTGGCGCACCTGTGCGCTGGTTGCGCTGATGGCGATCCTGTGGATGACAGAGGCGTTGCCACTGACGGTGACGGCGCTCTTGCCCTTTGTGGTCTTTCCGATCCTGGGCGTGATGCCTGCGGATAAGGTGGCCGCCGCCTATTATTCGCCGATCTTGTTTCTGGTGCTGGGCGGTGCCTTCATTGCCCTTGCCATTGAACGCACCGGCCTGCATCGCCGGTTTGCACTGGCGATCTTGTCGCGTGGCGGCGCGTCTGCCGGGTCCTTGCTGATGGCGTTCATGCTGGCGACCGCGTTGATTTCGATGATCGTGTCGAACACGGCGACGGCGCTGATCATGATGCCGATTGCGGTCGCCGTGCTGCGCGCCAACCAGACGCCAGAGGGCATGACCGATGGGCTGGCCGGGGCCTTGCCCATGGGGATTGCCTTTGCGGCATCGATTGGCGGCCTGGGCACGCTGGTCGGATCCCCGACCAATGCCATTGCCGCCGGGTTGATCGAAAAAAGTGTCGGCTATGACATCAGCTTTCTCACCTGGTCGCTTTATGGCCTGCCGATTGTCGCGGCGGCCTTGCCGATTTGCTGGTTGATCCTGATGCGCGTGCAGCGCGTGGCGGACAGCCGCTTTGATGTCGGCGCGACCCATGCCAGTATTGGCGATGTGGGGCCGTGGACCATGGCGGAAAAGCGGCTGGTGCCGTTGATCGTGGCGGTGGTGCTGGGCTGGGTGCTTTTGCCGCTGCTGGCCGACCATCTGCCCGATGGCATGGTGGAAGATGGCACTGTCGCCATTCTTGTGGCGTTGCTGCTCTTTGTTATCCCGGACGGGACGGGCCGTCCCATTTTGGTCTGGAAAGAGGCCGATCGCGCGCCCTGGGGCGTGATCATGATGTTTGGCGGCGGATTGGCGCTGGCCGCGGGGATCAGCGCGTCTGGCCTGGCGCTGTGGCTGGGCGATGTTTTGCGGCCGCTCAGCAGCGTGGATCCAGTTCTGGTGGCACTGGTGCTTGTTGCCATTGTGATCATCGTCACGGAATTTGCATCGAACGTGGCCACGGCGTCGGGCGTGATGCCCGTGGTGGGCGGCCTGATCGTGGCGACAGGCGCTGATCCCGCGCTGCTGGCGATCAGCGCGGCCATGGCGGCCAGCTGGGGCTTTATGTTGCCATCGGGCACAGGCCCCAATGCCATTGCCTGGGCAACGGATCACATCGCCCTGCCCAAAATGCTGCGATCGGGCTTTCTGCTTGACCTTGCGGGGATACCGCTGATCGTCGGGATGATCTGGCTGATGGGGCTGTGGATCGGTTGATTGTCTGATCGGCTGGGCGACTGGGCGCTTTAGCGCCAGTCGAGGATCGCCCAGCCCCGTTTCTTCGCCAATGCGCGCAGCGGCGCATGGGCGTTGACGGCAAAGCCCTCATCCGCCCAGTCGAGGCAGGGTGCATCCGACACATGATCGGAAAAAAAGCGGATATGGGCATCGCCGCGCGCCAGGTCCTTATCCGCCATCCAGCGTTCAACCATGCGCAGCTTGGCCCAGCCATAGCAGTTTTCGCCATCAATCCGGGGAGAGATGCTGGCATCGATCCGTGTGGTCTGCGTTGCGACCACATCCTTGATTCCCAAAAGATTCGCGATTTCCCGGACATAAAATGCGTAGGATGCCGTGGCGAGCACCACGCGGCGGCCTTCGGCCCGTTCCTGCTCAATCCGGGCCAGCGCGTCGGCTAGGCTGTTGCCCGCAAGTGTGAAACCGGCAAAGCCGCGGGCAATGCGGGCCAGATGATCGGCCGGAATGCGGCGGCCCATCATCAGGCCAAGATTGATTTCTTTCAGCCGCCCGCGGCTGACAAGGCGCAGCGCAAAGCCAAGGCTGGTCAACAGAACAAAAGGCACAAAAACCAAACGCCACAGGCGATGACGCGGCACGGCATAGGCGAGAAACGGCCCAAAGGTCGCCGCCCGTGTGATGGTTTTGTCCATATCAAAAATGGAAAGCTGATGCATCGTGCCGCCTTAGAACCAATCCGGCTTGCCGATCCAGCAGTTATGCATCAGGGTGACGAGAATGACGGAGAAAGCGGACCTTGTCGAAGATCGGGCGGATGGCGGCCTGTGCCTGCGCGTCACCGGTCGGCTGACGCTGGCGGGGCTGCATGATGTGCCCGACCGGCTGGATGCCATTGCCGCGGCCGACCGGGTTGATCTGTCGGGGGTGGATCGTATCGACACCGTGGGGGCGTGGATCATCCAGCGGTTTGTGGATCGCACAGGGGCCAGCATTACGGGTGCACGCGATGATATGACGCGGCTGATGGCGCTGGTACGGTCATCTGAACGCGATGTCCGCGTTCGTCCAGAGCCGCCCAATCCGGTGATCCGGGTGCTCAGCGAAATTGGCGGCTCTGCCTTGATCGCGGTCCAGACTTTGCTGGGTCTCGTGACATTTTTCGGCGCGATTCTGATTGCCTGTGCCGATCTTGCCCGCAATCCCCGGCGCATTCGCATCAATGCGGTTGTGCACCGGTTTGAACTGGTTGGCGTGAAGGCGCTGGGCATCATCGGGCTGATGAGTTTTCTGATCGGCATTGTGATTGCGCAACAGGGCGCGGTGCAGCTTGAACAATTTGGGGCTGAGGTGCTGACCGTCAATCTGATCGGCCGGATCACGACGCGCGAACTGGGCGTGCTGATGACCGCGATCATGGTGGCCGGGCGATCTGGCTCAGCCTTTGCGGCGCAGATCGGCACGATGAAGCTGACCGAAGAAATTGATGCGATGCGCACCATTGGCGTGTCCCCGATTGAGGCGTTGGTGATCCCGCGCCTGTTGGCCGCTGTCATCATGATGCCATTGCTGGGATTTTATTCGACCGTGGTGTCCATCATCGGCGGCGGCCTGTTCTGCTGGATTTCGCTTGAAATTCCGCCCGTGACCTTCGTCCAGCGGCTTCAGGAGGTGATTCCGCTGACCGATTTGTGGGTGGGGCTTTTAAAGGCGCCGGTCTTTGGGGCGATTATCGCGATGACGGGCTGTTTTCAGGGGATGCAGGTGTCTGGCAATGCCGAAGAAGTGGGCCTGAAAACGACGGCGGCCGTGGTGCAGGCGATTTTCCTTGTCATCGTGCTTGATGCCTTTTTTGCGGTGTTCTTTACGCAGATTGGGTGGATCTGATGGATTTGAACGCCCCCATCGCCATCCGCATTCGCGGGATCTGCAACCGCTTTGGTGACCAGATTGTGCATGACGGCGTCGATCTGGACGTCCGCAATGGAGAGATTATGGGCGTGGTCGGCGGGTCGGGCACGGGCAAGTCCGTCCTGATGCGAACGATTATTGGCCTGCAAGAGCCATGCGGTGGCGACATAGAGATTTTCGGCCAGGCGATGACCGGTGCAGACGCGCAGACGCAGCTTGATTTGCGGCGGCGGTGGGGCGTGATGTTTCAGGGCGGGGCGCTGTTTTCAACGCTGACCGTGGCGGAAAATATTCAGGTCCCCTTGCGTGAATTTTACCCCGGCCTTGGCCAGACGCTGCTTGATGAAATTGCGGCCTATAAGGTGATCATGGCGGGCCTGCCGGCCAATGCCGGGCCCAAATATCCATCCGAATTATCGGGCGGTATGCGCAAGCGGGCCGGGCTGGCGCGCGCCTTGGCGCTGGACCCGCAATTGCTGTTTCTTGATGAGCCAACGGCCGGTCTGGACCCGATTTCGGCTGCGGCTTTCGACATGTTGACCCGCAATTTGTCACGCGCGCTGGGCCTGACGGTCTTTTTGATCACGCATGATCTCGATACGCTGCACGCCACATGTGATCGGGTGGCGGTGATGGCGGATCACAAGGTGATTGCCGTTGGCACGATTCCAGAGCTGCTGGCATCGGACCATCCCTGGATACAGGATTATTTTAACGGCCCGCGTGGCCGCGCCGCGCAAGCGGCCATTGATCGACACCCCGCCAAGGAGGCATGAAGGGCTTATGGAAACGCGTTCAAACCAGCTGCTTGTCGGAAGCGTGGTGCTGGGCCTGCTGGCCGCCCTCTTGGCCTTTGCCCTTTGGATTGCGGGCCTGTCTGGCGGCAACACCAAGGAATATGACATTTTCTTTCGCCAGTCGGTCGAAGGTTTGGCCAAAGGGTCCAGCGTGACCTTTGCCGGCGTTCCATCGGGGCAGGTGCGCCAGATTGAATTGTGGCGCGCCAATCCGGAATTCGTCCGCGTGCGCATTGCCGTGGATGAAGACCTGCCCGTCCTTATCGGAACAACCGCCTCTATCCAGGGGGTTGGCTTTACGGGCGTGTCGCAAATTCAGCTGAACGGCGCGGTCAAGGGCGCGCCACCCATCACAGAGCCGGGTCCTGCAGGCGCCCCCACCATTCCCACCAAGACCGCCGGGCTTGGCGCTTTGCTCAACAACGCGCCACAGCTTGTTGAGCGCCTGTCGACGCTGACAGAGCGGTTGACCGAGCTGATGTCGGATGAAAATCAAAACTCGATTTCCAGCATTTTGAAGAATGTCGACAAAGTGTCGGGCCACCTTGCCCGCAGCGGTCCGGAACTGGAAGCCAGCATTTCCGAGGCGCGCGTGACAATCAAGGAAGCCGGGATCGCGGCCCAGCAAATTGGGCAAGTGGCGGGAACAACGAACCAGCTTTTGTCCGAAGAGGGCCGCCCGCTGGTTCAGGATCTGCGCCGGACCATCCGATCGGCCGAACGCAGCATGGCGGCGCTGGACGAAGCCTTGGCCGAGGCCAAGCCCGGCCTGCGCACCTTTTCAACCCAGACCTTGCCGGAAATGGGGCAGTTGGTGCGGGATTTGCGCGCCATGTCTGAATCGCTGAATTCGGTTGCCAGCAAGATTGATCAGCAAGGGGCAGGGGCCTTGATCGGCGGACCCAAATTGCCGGAATATCAGGGCGGAAAGGCAGGCAAATGATGCGCAAATTTCTTCTTATCGGCGCGGCGGCGATGGCGCTGGGCGGGTGCAGCTTTGGCCTGTCGGGCAAGGCGCCGCCTTTTTTGTTGAACCTAACGCCGGATGAGCGTCCGGCGGCGAATGAGGGCATGCTGGTGCAGGCGGGCGACCGGTTGACCGTGATGACGCCTTTGGTGCCACAGGCCATTGCCACCACGCGTCTGCCGGTGGCGCAGGGGCAGACCGCCATTGCCTATGTTAAGGATGCGGTCTGGGTAGAGCCACCGGCGCGTCTGTTCCAGCGGCTATTGGCGGAAACCATCCGTCTGCGCAGCGGCCGGACGGTGCTGGACCCCCGCCAGTTCAACATGGATCCCGGCGCCACGCTGTCGGGCCAGCTGCTGCGCTTTGATGTTGAGGAACGCAGTGCCGAAGCCGTGGTGATTTATGACGCCACAATCTCTGGCGAGGCGGATCGCCCCGTGCGCACCCGCCGTTTTGAAGCGCGCGTGCCGGTGTCGCGCATTGATGCAGCGGCATCGGGTCAGGCGCTGAACCGCGCGGCCAACCGTGTCGCAGCTGATGTGGCGGAGTGGCTGAAACGCTGACCCCCCAAAGAAAAGGGGCGGCGGCGTTCACCGCCACCGCCCCTGTTCTGCTTTGAAAGGCCCCGCCTTATTTGGCGCTGGTTTCCAGCGCCTTATCTTCATTCGCGCGGCGAATGACATATTGGCGGATATTTTCGATCTGTTCGGCCGAATATTCGTCCTTCCAGGCGACCATGCCGTTCTGGCTGAGCAGGCCGTCATGGACAATCTGCTGCCACAGCTTGGGATTACCCAACGCCGCTGAATGGCGCAGATCGGGGTTCAGCCCACCGGCAATCGCGGCATCGCCATGGCAGACGCTGCAGCTGTTCTGATAGGGGCTGGCCCCGGCATCGGCTTGCGCGGCCGTGCCGGTAAAGGGCGGCGGATCCAGAACGCGCTTGGCGTCGGCAGGCGGCGGTGGCAGCTTGCCCTTGGCGCCCAGCTTAAAGACAAGCAGGCGGCTGATATTGCGGACCGATCCAGACTTGGCCGCCAGCACACCCGGCGCCACGTCATAAACGCCGCCCCAGCCAACAAGGATCGCAACATATTGCTGGCCTTTGATGGCATAGGTCATGGGTGCGGCAATCACGCCGGTCTGTGTCGCAAAGCTCCACAATTGCTTGCCCGTATCTGCGGTATAGGCGCGGAATTCACCCCCCGCCGTGCCCTGGAACACAAGGTTGCCCGCCGTGGCGAGCGTGCCGCCATTGGATGGGCCAACATGTTCCACGCGCCAGCGCGGCTTGCCGGCAACGGGATCCCAAGCCAGCAGCGACCCGGTGGTTGCGGCGGCCGCGGCCGCGCGGATGTTCTTATCCGCCGGCATCCCCATTTTTCCGGTATCCAGACCAAGCTGGAAGCCAACCTTGCCCGGTTTCCAGCCCTTGGGCGCCGCATTATAAGGCTGCGACACTTCATTGGCCGGGATATAGACGAGGCCCGTTTTCGGGCTGTACGACATGGGTTGCCAGCTGTGCGCGCCCAGGGCCCCCGGCCAGCCGATATAGGGCTTGCCCGTCAGTTCATATCGCGCCTCGGGATTGATGATCGGCTTGCCGGTCACCGGATCCAGGCCCTTGGCCCATGTGATCGTCTTGGCGAACGGCTTGCCAGAGATGAACTTGCCGGTCTTGGCATCCAGAACGTAGAAAAAGCCGTTCTTGGGGGCGTGCATGACAACACGGGTCAGCTTGCCATTGACCGGCAGGTCCGCAGCGATGATCTGTTGCGTGGAGTCATAATCCCAGCGGTCTTCCGGCGTCTGCTGGAAGTGCCAGACATATTCGCCGGTATCCGGGCGGATCGCGACAATGGATGCGGTATAGAGGCTGTCCCCCGCCTTGCTGCCGCGCGCGGCCGGGTTCCAGGGTTCCGCATTGGCGGTGCCGAAATAGACCAGATCGGTCTTGGGATCATAAGTGATCGAATCCCAGACCGTGCCGCCGCCGCCATGTTTCCAGGCATCGGGTGCCCATGTCTTTGACGCGACTTCCAGATGCTTGCCTTCAAAGGGTTTGGACGGATCACCCGGCACCGTGTAGAAACGCCAGGCTTCCTTGCCGGTTTCGGCGTCAAAGGCCGCCAAATATCCGCGCACGATATATTCTGCGCCGGCAGCCCCAATCAGCACCTTGCCCTTCACGATGCGCGGCGCGCCCGTGATCGACATGGGGGAGCCCTTGGGAATGGTCAGCTTGTCCCACAGGACCTTGCCGGTATCTGCATGCAGCGCGACCAACCGGCCATCCAGCGTCGCAACATAGACGCGGCCCTTATACACGGCGACGCCGCGGTTGACGGCATCGCAGCAGACATCGACCAGTTTGGACCGGGCCACCTTGGGATCATATTCCCAAAGCTTCTTGCCGGTTGCGGCATCATAAGCCTTCACCATCGACCAGGCGGTTGAGATATACATGACGCCATCGACAACGATCGGCGTTGCTTCCTGACCGCGGGCGGTATCCAGATCAGAAAACCATTCCAGGCCCAGCTGGCCGACATTCTGGTCACTGACCTGCGTCAATGGCGAGAAGCGCTGTTCATCCATCGTGCGGCCATAAGACAGCCAGTCGGACCCATCCGGGCTGCCTTCGACCAGCCGGGCGTCATCGACATTGGCGTTTTTACCGCCTTTTTCGGCGCATCCGGCAAGCGTTGCGGCCACCAGCGCCAATGCGCTGCCAATTGCAAAAGACCGTGACTTCATTGCGAGAACCAACCCCTCATTTCGGCGTCCCCCTTCGGACGCACACATCCATCACCCATGGAGCCTGTTCGACTCTCCGCTGTTTCTTGCCAGTGAAACCACGGGGATGCGAGGGAAAAAATAAAGGGCCGCACAATCAAGTACGGCCCGTTTCACTTCGGTGTTGATCCGCGGGGCGTCGCTCTAAAGATCAACCCCGGCGGCAATCGCTTCCAGCTTGCGCAGACGTTCCCGCAGGTCCGCCAGTTCAATCCGGCTGGCCGCGCCGGGGGAGGTGCTGTCTGTGGGGCGCAGCACATCCAGTTCAGCGCGCTTCAGGTCGATCCATTTGCCGAAAGCTGCCAGGCCGACCAATCCGGAAAAGGCCAATCCGGCAAGGCCCGTCAGCGCATAGATCAGGGCAGAAACATCGGTCATGGCGACCTCCTTCAGATGCCGCGGCTCAGCGCAGCTTTTCAATCTCACGGTCAAGCGCGGTTGCGCTATGTGCATCGGTGGCCAGCCGTTCCAGAACGGCAATGCGGTCCTTCAGGTCCTTCACTTCAGCGCGCAATTGCTGGTTTTCGATCCGCTCTTCCAGTGTGTCGGTGGCTTTGCTGCGCTTCCCGCCAGTCTTGCCGCGGATGATGCTGCCCAGCGTCACGATCGCCACAATCAGCACAACCATTTCAAACGGGTTCATCTCTTGTCTCCCTGTCAGCCCGGCAAAGCTTAGTTTGATTTGCCGCGCAGTTGTTCAATTTCGCGCGTCAGGGCGTGGCTTTCATCAATGACGATGCGTTCCACATTGCTCAGTCGATCCTTGATCGAACCCAGTTCGGCGCGCAGTTGGGCATTTTCCTGGCTCAGCAGCTTGATCCGTTCCAACGATTCCTGGTCCACCTTGGGATAAATGGCCTTGCCCCAGCTGTTTTCGAGCGGATAGCCATTTTTGATCCGAAGCCAGGTGGTAAAGATCCAGCCGATCACGCCTAACAACCCTGTGGCTGTCGCCAAGAGGATGATGTGCGGGATGAAAGGGGCGATTTCGCTCTCAATCATGGCGCGCGTCCTTATTTCAGGTTGTCGATTTCATCAGCCAGTCGGCTGTTGCGGGCCGTATAATGGGCCTCGGCATCGGCCAGACGGCGATCAATGTCGCGCAGCTTTGACCGGACATCGCGGGTGGTGCGGGCGGGCGACTGGCGCACACCTTGCCAAAACCGGGCTTCGTCCTTGTCTTCATACAGGCCATAGGGCTTGTCATCGGCAATCCAGGCGGTCACCCAATAGGCAATCAGCGTCCAGGGAAAGCCGCCCAGCAGCGTCAAAATGACCGTGCCGACGCGCACCCAAGTGACATCAACGCCGGTATAATCGGCAATCCCTGAACATACGCCCATCCATTTGGCATTTTGTTTGTCGAGGTAGAATTTGGTGCGACTTGCAGCCATGGTCCTTACTCCTTTTGGCGTTACGCGCGGGCTTAGGCGCCCTTTTTCCAGTTGGGGTCGTCTGCAGCGATGATCCGTTCGATCGTGGTCATCCGGTCTTCCAGCCTGCGGGCGATGTCATAAAGTTCGTCGAGCAGATTTTCATCTTCGCGGGTCAGCGTCGCTGCTGTCTTCCACCGCGTCATATAGTGGAGGATCAGCCAGGGCAGACCAAGGAACAGGATGCCGACGACAAGAGGGGCAACGATAATGTCTGACATGGGATCAGCCCTTCTTTACCGCCGCCTTGAGCGCTTCCAGTTCGGCATCGACCTTTTCGGATGAGCGCAGCTCGGCAATTTCTTCTTCCAGCGTCTTGGGCTGGGTGCCCATGCCCAGAGCGTCGGCGCGGCCTTCGGCCAGATCGACACGCCGTTCGAGCATTTCAAAACGCGCAAAGGCATCTTCCACGCGCGCACCGGCATAGGCTTCACGCACGCGGATGCGGTTATTGGCTGCTTCCAGGCGGGTCATGATCGTATTCTGGCGGGCGCGGGCTTCGCGCAGCTTGGCCTGAAGCTTGGAGATATCCTCTTCATTGGCTTTCAGGGCATCATCAAGCGTTGCGATTTCGGCCGCCAGCTGCTCTGCCATGTCCACCGCCTTTTGCCGCTCAACCAAGGCAGCCTTGGCAAGATCTTCCCGATCCTTGGACAGGGCCAGTTCCGCCTTTTCCTTCCAGCTGTCTTGCAGGACTTCCAGCTTGGCGATGTGGCGGCGCAGCTCCTTTTGATCCGCGATCGTGCGGGCCGCAGAGGCGCGGACCTCGATCAGCGTTTCTTCCATTTCCATGATGATCATGCGGATCATCTTGGCGGGGTCTTCGGCCTTGTCGAGCAGGTCGGTGACGTTGGCGGCGATGATGTCGCGGGTTCGGGAGAAAATGCCCATGTGGTGAAACTCCTGTGGTGAGACGCTGTCGTGATCGTGAACTGGGGGCCGGGGAGGGTGGGGGGATCCTCCCCGGCAGGTCCGGCGGGGTGATGCCGGGCCAGGGGTCAAGCCAGAGGCCAGCTCTGTTGCGCGATCGGCGCCGCGGTGGCCTGGCCCAGCGGGCCGGCTGCGAACAACAGGCTGCTGGTGCTGATAAAGACGGTGGCGATGACGGCGAGGACGGAACCCCGAAGGTCAAAAGCTTGGTAGCGGTTCATGGTTGGTCTCCTGAAACTTCAATCTGCTTGGGTCCGCTGATGCGGCATGCCCATGTCAATGCATAGGCCGTGCCAGTTTTGAAAAACGCGCATTTCCAAGGGCTTGAGCGTCGATGTCGGTGCAGATATGCGAAAATATTTGCCAAAAGATGGGAAAATACCCTAGTATTTGGTAATGGAGCGCGACAATCAATTCATCGGCCAGTCCAGCGCCTTTCTCGACAGCGTCGAACGGGTCAGCCGTGCTGCGCAGCTGAACCGGCCGGTGCTGGTGATTGGGGAGCGGGGGACCGGCAAGGAATTGGTGGCAGAGCGGCTCCACCGCTTATCAGCGCGCTGGGACGGGCCATTTGTCGCGATGAACTGCGCCGCGCTGACCGAAACACTGATTGAGGCAGAGCTGTTCGGCCATGAAGCCGGGGCCTTTACCGGGGCAACGCGCGCGCGGATCGGCCGCTTTGAAGAGGCTGATGGCGGGACGCTGTTTCTCGATGAGCTGGGGACGCTCTCCGCTGGCGCGCAGGAACGGCTGTTGCGCGCGGTGGAATATGGCGAAGTCACGCGGATCGGCGCCAATCGCCCGATCCGGGTTGATGTGCGGATTGTGGCGGCGACCAATGAACATCTGCCCGCGCTTGTCGATAAGGGGCGTTTCCGCGCGGATTTGCTTGACCGTTTGTCCTTTGAGGTGATCACCCTGCCACCGTTGCGCGCTCGTGAGGGGGATGTCGCCCAGCTGGCCGATTTTTTCGGGCGGCGCATGGCGGCGGAACTGGGCTGGCCGCGCTGGCCGGGCTTTGCGCCAGATGCCATGGCAGAGATGGACGCCTATGGTTGGCCCGGCAATATCCGCGAATTGCGCAATGTTGCCGAACGTGCCGTTTATCGCTGGGACGACGCGTCTACCGCCGTGGCAGGTCTGGTCTTTGATCCCTTTGCATCGCCCTGGCAGCCCGCAGGCGCCCCGCCTGCCGTGGGCTCTGGCCCGGCAGAACCGACCGCCCCGGTGCCGCACCACCCGCCTGTCGGCCCCCAAAATTTCCGTGCCGCTGTCCACGCCTATGAAAAGCAATTGCTGGAAGAGGCGCTCACGCGCCATCGCCACAACCAGCGCGCCACCGCCAAGGCGTTGGGCCTCACCTATGATCAGCTGCGCCATGGCCTGAAAAGACACGGTCTGTTGGAAGCCTGACGAGAGAAGGACGGCCCTTCGACAAGCTCAGGGCGGACGCTTTGGTGAACGCGCTCAGATCTGTGGCGTTGCAGATCGCAAACCGCAACGGCTACCGCTACCCCAAACCCGCTTGCCCTGAGCCTGTCGAAGGGCGGTCCTTGCCCTGAATTTAGGCCGGGCAAGCGCCTCTATGCGTTTCCATCCGTTTCGGCAGGTGTGGAATGCCGCAGGATCATCGGGATGTTCATCGCGCCAAAGATCAGCGTCAGGGGCAGCGCCCCCCAAAGCTTATAGCCCAGCCAAAATCCGGTGGAACTGTTGCGCCAGACGATTTCATTCAGGATCGCCATGCCCACAAAAAACCAGGCAAAATTGCGGGTCAGCAAATGCCAGCCCTGGGGGCTGAGTTCGGGATAGGCATGCGCCATGACGCGTTCCAGCGTTGGCCGTTTGGTCATGGTGCCAAAGAAAAGAATGCCAGAAACCATCGCATAATAGAGCGTCGGCTTCATCTTGATGAAGGTTTCGTCATGCAGCCAGATGGTCAGCCCGCCAAAGAGCAGAACCATAACGCCCGAGAACATCAACAGTGCCGACACCCGGCCATGCCGCAGCTTTGACCAGATCAGCGCGCTTAACGTCGCCAGCATGAAGGCGCCGGTCGCAATCCAGACATTGGTCAGCCAATAGCAGAGCAGAAAAACCGCGAGCGGCCCCAGATCAACCAGGGGATTTTGCGCCGGTGGCTTGGTGTCTTTCGTCTGTTCGCTCATGCCTTGTCGGCCCCTGCAATAATATTGGCGAGTTCAGCCGGGTCGAAGGGGCGCAGATCCTGAAGCGTTTCGCCCACCCCGATGGCGTGGATGGGCAGGCCGAATTTTTCGGCCGCCGCCACCAGCACGCCGCCGCGCGCCGTGCCATCCAGCTTCGTCATCACAAGGCCCGTCACACCCGCCACTTCTTTGAAGATTTCAATTTGCGACAAAGCGTTCTGGCCGGTGGTGGCATCCAGGACAAGGACCACATCATGCGGTGCGGCCGGGTTAAGGCGACCAAGCACGCGCCGGATTTTGGCAAGTTCGTCCATCAGTTCGCGCTTATTCTGCAAGCGCCCGGCGGTATCGACGATGAGGACATCAATCCCGGTTTCGGTTGCTTGCTTGACCGCATCGAACACAATCCCCGCTGCATCCCCGCCTTCCGGCCCGGACACAATGGGGACGCCCAGACGCTCTGCCCAGATTTTCAGTTGGCCAATGGCGGCCGCGCGAAAGGTATCGCCCGCGGCCAGCATCACGCCATAATCCTGTTCCAGGAACAAATGGGCGAGCTTGGCGATGGTCGTGGTCTTGCCAGAGCCATTGACCCCGATCACCAGAATAACCTGCGGCCGGGGAAAGGCGATCACATCCAGCGGCTTGGCCACGGGTTCCAGAACGCTGCGGATTTCCTCTGCCACAACCGCGCGCACCCCGGCCTCGTCAATGCCGCGATCATAGCGGCTATCGGCCAGCTTATCGCGAATGCGCCGGGCCGTTGCCGGGCCCAGATCAGACACGATCAACGCCTCTTCAATCTCGTCCAGCGCCTCAGCATCAAGCCGCGACTTGGTGACAAGGCCCGTCAGATTTTCGGTCAGGCGTTCCGAGGTGCGGCGAAATCCGCCAAGCAATTTCTTGTGCCAGGGCGTTTGATCGGTGTCGCTCATGCAAGGACACCAGTCAGCAGATCGCCATCGGTCGCAGTCAGGGTTACGGTCATGATGCGGCCCTTTAGGGCATCCGGCCCGTCTCGGAAATCCTGTGCGTTGATAATTTCGACACGGGCATGATTTTCCGCATGGCCGGTGCGGCCGTCGCGTTCGATCAACACTTGCTGCTGTGTGCCGATCAGCCCGGACAGCCAGCGCGCCTTGCGGGCTGTGGCATGGGCGCGCAGCGTTTCAGCCCGCGCCTTGGCCAGCGCGCGGGGCAGTTGCGGCATCCGCGCAGCGGCGGTCCCCGGCCGGGGGCTATAGGGAAAAATATGCCCGAACACGATGTCGCAGGCGTCGATCAACGACAGGCTATTGGCGAACATCGTCTCATCTTCGGTTGGGAAGCCGGCGATGATATCCGCGCCAATCGCAATATCGGGTCGCGCGGCTTTCAGCCGTTCGACAAGGCGAATGGCATCGGCGCGCAAATGCCGCCGCTTCATCCGTTTCAGGATCATGTCGTCTCCAGATTGCAGCGACAAATGCACATGCGGCATGACGCGCGGTTCCTGGGTGATCAGATCAAACAGCCGGTCATCCACCTCAATCGAATCCAGTGACGACAGGCGCAGCCGTTCAAGCCCCGGCACATGCGTCAGGATGCGGTCAACCAATTGGCCCAGGCTGGGCTTGCCCGGCAGGTCGGCGCCATAGCTGGTCAAATCAACACCGGTCAGGATGACTTCCCTTTGGCCGCGTTCGGTGGCGGCGCTGATCGCGTCAATCACGGCCCCGGCGGGGATTGACCGGCTCGCCCCGCGCGCCAGCGTCGTCACACAAAAGGTGCAGTCATGATCACAGCCATTTTGCACCTCAACAAAGGCCCGTGCATGATCTTGCCCCGACACGGCCGGGCGCAAGGCTTGGTCTGGTAGGGCAAGGCCAAAGCTGGCCGGATTGCGCTTGTCGGCATTGGCAATCACCGCCTCCACCTCGGCCATGGCGGTAAAACCCACTGCATTTGTTTCCGCCGCACAGCCGGTGACGATAATCCGGGCGTCGGGCCGGTCGCGCTTCAGCCGCCGAATGGCCTGGCGCACTTGCCGTTCCGCCTCGGCGGTCACGGCGCAACTGTTGAAGATGACAAGATCCTCGGCGCCGCGGGCCGCGGTCCGGATGGCCTCCCCTTCCGCGATGTTCAGGCGGCAGCCGAAATTGACCACCTCCACCCCGCTCATCCGAACCGGCTCCAGTCCGTTTCGCCGGAAAAGACAAGCGTCGCCGGGCCGGTCATCTGGATCGACTGGCCAGGGGTCCAGGTAATCTCTAAATCCCCGCCGGGCAGCGTGACGCGCACGGGCGCGGCGACAAGGCCGGCGCGGATGGCGGCGACGGCGGTGGCGCATGCGCCGGTGCCACAGGCCTGGGTCAGGCCGGCCCCGCGTTCCCACACGCGCAGCTTCAGGTGATTGTCACCAATCAGGCTGGCGACGTTGACGTTGATCCGCGCAGGGAACAGCGGATCGGTTTCAATCATGGGTCCCAGCCGGGCGAGATCCACGGCATCGGCATCTGCCACAAAGAAAATGACATGTGGATTGCCGACATTGACGGCCGCGGGGCTGTCCAGCCCATCCCAGCCGACCGGCATGGTCCGGGTGTCCATGGCATAGGCCAAGGGGATGTCGGTCCAGTCAAAGCGCGGCGGCCCCATATCCACACAGGCGCCATCGCCGCGCGCTTCAAGGGTGATGATCCCGCCCAGTGTTTCCACGCGTGATGTGCCGCCAAGCAGCAACGCCACGGCCCGCGATGCATTGCCACAGGCTTCAACTTCGCTGCCATCGGCGTTGAAGATGCGCATATGCGCGTCGGCCGTGGTGGATGGGCCCAGCAGGATCAACTGATCGCAGCCAATGCCCGTGCGGCGATCCGCAATGGCCCGGGCCCGGGCAGGCGTCATCGCAACCGGATGGGCGCGCCCGTCAATGACAACAAAGTCGTTGCCCAGGCCGTGCATTTTGAAAAAGCGATCGCTCATCCGGCGGCCTTTAAAGCGCTGCCGTCGCCAAGTCCAATATCACCCGGCCCGCCGGTGATCAGGCCTGTCGGCGCAAGGCGGGCGTGGCCATGCCCGTCGCTGTCCGCCCATGCCCGTCAAGCAAAGGGTCAACCGCCGCCAAGAGGCGCTTTTCCGCCAAAAGCTGCTGGACCGCGCCAAGCGCCATGGGCCGGCCATAGAGCCAGCCTTGCCCCTTGTTGATGCCCAGCGCCCGCAATCGATCCTCAATATCCTTGCGTTCCACGCCCTCTGCCGTGACGGGCAGCGACAGATTATCGCCGAGCCGCGCAATCGCATTGACGATGGCGGCACTTTCCGGATTGTCCATGATCGACAGCACAAAGCTTTTGTCGATCTTGATCCGATCAAAGGGCAGCGCGCGCAAATGCGCCAAAGAGCTGTAGCCGGTCCCAAAATCATCCAAAGCCAGACGGATGCCCTGGTTTTTCAGGCTGCCGACGATGGACTGGGCCAGCGGCAAATTATCGAACAGACCGGTCTCCGTAATCTCAATTTCCAGCCGATGGCCGGGAAAGCTGGTTTCAACCAGCAGCTTGACGAGCTTTTGGGCAAGCCAGGGGTCGCGCAATTGTTGCGGCGCGATGTTGATACTGATGCTGAGCGAAGGGTCCCAAT
>JACCEC010274233.1_pt1 | contig 42436 bp, 41 predicted proteins | sample 7450121 | NCBI WGS metagenome assembly JACCEC01 (sample SAMN15323455, study PRJNA562643) | freshwater metagenome | isolation source: river surface water | place: USA:Blue River Watershed | collected 2017-08-18 | reverse complement strand
TAGACGAGCCAGAAGCGAAACCGATCGCGCTCCACGCGTCGTCCACTTTCGGCTTCATAGGCCGCGAAATAAGTCTCCAGATCGGCCACACCAAAAGCGGGCTTATCAATATGGCCAAAGCGCCACACTGTCATGCAGCCATAGGCCAAATCTTCATGCGCATCGCCCCAATGCGCCAATTCCCAATCCAGCACGGCAGCCAAGCCCTCTGGCCCCACCATCACATTGCCCATCCGCAAATCGCCATGAACAAGGCTGGGAGCGGCAGGCGCAGGCAGATGGTCTTCACACCATTTGATTGCCAGCGCGATAATGGGTCGATCGCCGCCATAAGTCTCAAACCGGCTCTTCAGCTCGGCGAGCGCGGCCTTGGTGTCCATATGCGGCAAGGCAATATCGTCGCGCGGGGCAATGGCGTGGATGCGCGCCAATTCGCGCGCCAAATCGGCAATCAGGCTTGCCGGGGGATCGGCCAAAATTGTGGCCGGGTTCACCTCTGCCTCCACCCGCTTCATGACATAGCCTGTGCCCAGATCATCCTCAGGGTCCAGCTCGCCCACAATTTCCGGGGCGAGCACGCCGCCGGCATGGGCTGCACGCACCAGCTTGGCTTCGACATCATGGCCAAAGGGCCGGCCTTCCATCATCGCGGCAGACGGTGCACGCCGCAGCACATAGCCCGCCCCGCCCCAATCGAACGACCAGCTTTCCATATTCGCCCCGCCGGACAGGCGAACAAGATTGGACAGCGGCAGGCTTGCGCCACCGGCCATGCGCGCCAAGGCCCGGGCGAGTTTATCGGGGTTGAGGCTCATCGGGTCCTCCAATAGTCAAAGCTACGCTGTTGAATGGCATTTAAAAACGCACGGGCCGCTGGGCCGGTCCATTCGCCGTGATAATCCGTCCGCCCAATCCACCAGCCTTGGCCGGGCAGCTTATCACTTTCGCGCACGACAAGGGCGGCAAGCTCCGGCTGACCTGCGGCTGCCGCGCGTCGATCCACCTCGTCCATGGTTCGGCATAGGCTGCGCATTTTGGGGCGGGAAAAGCGCAGGCCCAGCATCAAGAGCATTTCGGAATAGCTGACCGCACGGCCCTCGCGCGCCAAAGCCTGTAACAGCCCCTCAATATGGGCGACATTGGTCAACAGACCGGCGCTATCGCTCTCGTCCGGGGCATATTCGTCAATCATGCCGCCAGCCGCTTTTCGAGCACGCAGAAATAGAGGTCATCGCGCTTGGGCGCGCCAAAGCGCGCGTCGCCATAAGGGAAAGGGGCCGTTTCGCCCGTGTCACGATAGCCGCGCCGCTGATACCAGGCGATGAGTTCGGGCCGCTGCGCAATCACAGTCATCCGGGCAAGGGTGAGGCCCCAATTTTGGCGCAACCAGTCTTCAGATCGCGCCAGAATTTCGCGCCCCAGACCGCCGCCTTGCAGCGTTGGCTGCACCGAGACGGTGCCAATATATCCATAGTCGGGCCGCTTTTGCAGTGTGACACAGGCAATTAATCCCGCGCCTTCTGCTGCACACACCAACATCTGCTGATTGGTATCGGCCAGTGTTTCGGCAAGCATTGCCTGGCTGATGCGGTTGCCGCCCAACAGATCGGCCTCAGTTGTCCAGCCCGCGCGGCTGGCATCGCCGCGATACGCAGATTCAATCAGCGCCTCGAGTGCTGGGATGTCAGCCTGTGTTGCCGTCCGCCAAACGCGCATGGAAATTAGCTTGCCCGATACTGCGTGCACATTTGCGCCATCACCGCGTCAAATTCGGCCATGGTTTCCTCGATAATCTGGCGCACGGGCTTCACTTCCTCAATTCGTCCGGCCACTTGGCCCGTCAGCGCGATTGAGGCTTCCAAATCACCGCCAAAATACAAGTCGCGGATATTCGCAAATTCAGGCCGAACATCGCCTTGCGGGTTCAGGTCCAGCGCCGTGGTCTTTTCAGTGCGCAGCGCGCGGAGCGCCGGGCCGGGGCCATGGCGGTTGAGGAAAACAGTATCAGTTTCTTTCGCGCTCAGGATCGCGTCTTTCCAATTATGGTGCACGGGGCTTTCCGCGGCAGACACCATCCGCGTGCCCATTTGGATGCCTTCGGCCCCCAGCGCAAAGGCGGCCGCCATTGTCCGCCCGCACACCATGCCGCCTGCCGCGATAATCGGCACATCAACTTTGGATCGGATGAGGGGCAGCAAGACCATGGTTGCCACATCGCGGGGGTTTTTAAATCCGCCACCTTCGGCGCCTTCGACTACCAGCCCATCCACACCTGCCGCAATGGCTTTCAACGCGCCATCCAAAGTTGGCACAACGTGAAACACCGTCAGCCCCGCTTCTTTCAGTGGCCCGCAATAGCGATTGGGGTCCCCCGCCGAGGTGGTGACGAATTTAATGCCTTCTCCCACCACGAAGTCCACAATGCCCGGATCACGAACAAAGGCCTGCGCAATGTTCACGCCAAAGGGCTTATCCGTCAGCGTGCGCATTTTGCGGATTTCTTCGCGCACTTCATCCAGCGCGCCGGACGACGTCTCGATAATGCCCATGCCGCCTGCGTTGGAGACGGCGGAGGCAAGGGGCGCCCGTGCAATCCAGCCCATTGGCGCCTGCACAATTGGGTATTCTACGCCCAGCATCTCGGTGATGCGGTTCTTCATTGGGTCATCCTCTTCCTCAACTGGCCTTTGGCCTTTGGTCAGACGATCCCCGAGCAGGGCGGGCGCGTCAAGCGGTCAGTTGTGCGCGAACAGCATTTGCGAAGGCCGCACCTTTATCTGAGGCGAAATTCAAGAACAGGGCAGGTTCAATGGCTTCCAATTCCATCAGGCAGAATTGCCCCTGTGCATCACGCACCATATCGACGCGGGCATAGAGGGGCGCGATGGGCGCTGCATCAAGGACGGCCTGTGCCAAGGCGCGTGCAGGGGCAGGTGCCTCCACTGCCACTTCACGCCCGCCAAATTGCTCTTGCACGCGAAAATCGCCTGACGCGGGCGTTTTCAAAATCGCATGGCTCAACTGGCCACCAAAGTAGAAGAGCGAAAACTCCCCTTCCTCCTGTATCGCGCGCATCAGCGGCTGGATCAGCATTGCCCGTTCCAGCACGTCAAAGGGAATTGCGTCATCCGCGCTCAGCACGAATGTGCCTTCAGCGCCTGCCGAAATAGCAGGCTTAATGACCACGGCGTCGCAAGCAAAGGCGGCCCGTGCCTCGGCCAAATCAGCATCCGTCAGGCAGGGGCTGTGGCGTGTAGGGACAATGCGGATCCCTTGATCCGCCAGACTGAGCAAATAGGTTTTATCCGTGTTCCAGCGCAGCAGCGGAATGGCGTTGGCAAAGCGCAGTCCTTGCGCCTCCCACGCATCCAGCGCCTGATACCACAGGTCGGGCGTAAGGTTATATCCCCATGCCAGCAGGGGCAATGTCAGCTCAAAGGCAGACAGGTCGCCTGCATCCTGCCAGCAGCGAAAGGCCAGATCATCGCCAAACAGCGTCGAAAATTGCGCCGCGCGGGATTGCCAGTCTTCCGGATAATCCGGCTTGGGGGTGAGGATGCACAAACGAGCCATAGCCTCCCCTTGCAACGCCAGACCGGACCTGACAAGCAGGGGGCCAAATCAATTTTAAGAGGTATTCCAATGATCCTGTTTGGCAGTTCCTTTTCTCCCTTTGTCCGCAAGGTGATGGTGGCCGCTGCTGAAAAGGGCATTGATCTTCCCGTCCAGAATGTCCGCATTGGCGACCAGAACCCTGATTTCCGGCGCGCCAGCCCTTTTGGCAAAATGCCCGCCTTTGCTGATGGAGATTTTGCGGTTTCCGATTCAACTGCAATTTTCACCTATCTTGAAGCCAAATATCCCACACCTGCCTTGCTGCCTGCCGACCCGGCGGAGCGCGCCCGCGCCATTTGGTTTGAAGAATTTGCCGACACGATGATGTCGACCATTGTCTATAAATGCTTTTTCAATCGTGTGGTTGGCCCGCTGTTTATGAAGCAGCCGGGCGATGAAGCAATGGCGGTGGAAGGTGAGACTAAGGATCTGCCGCCGCTCCTTGCCTATCTTGAAGGCGTGGTGCCAGAGCCGGGACAGTTCCTTGTGGGCAACAGCTTGAGCATTGCCGATATTTCAGTTGCGGCCATGTTCGTGAATTTTGACCATGCTCGCTGCGCAGTAGACCGCAGCCTCTATCCCCGCACTTATGCGTGGGCAGAGGCAATGCACGCGCGGCCCAGCTTTGCGCCCATCATCGCAACCGAACGCAAAATTCTGGCAAGCCTTGGCTAGGCCTGTCTAGCCTAAAGCTGGATAACAATGCCTGTGTCCGGGTTTTGATGCCCGGCCAGCGTCTTTAAAAACACATCGCGCGCGGCTGCGAGGCCCGACTGGTGCTCCACACGCACAAAGCGCGAGGTGTCAGCAATAAAGCTGGCCCATGCGCCACCCACGGCTTGCGCAAATCCAGCAGGGCCAAGTGCCTTGATGGTTTCCAGCGCTTCGGTGGGCGCGAAAAACAATTGCGGCTGCGGGCCGGGCAGCGGCGTGCCTTCGCCCCCGCGCGCCGCCACATGCGTCATCCCCACGGTGCTGGAAAAGCGCAGTTGGTCGGCAAACTGGCTGTGGATGGCGCGCAGCACAGCGGCATTGCCGGCAAAGTCTACGGAAACAGCAGGCTGAACTGGCAAGCTGCCAATCGCGTCATAAGCAATGACCTGATCGTACAGGCCAGAGGCCTCCACAAAGCCAATATTGGCCGCCGAAGTGAGGCCAATGCGGCGCACCGCGGGCGAAACCAGCTTGGCACAATGCGCCAGCGCCATTGCAGTTTTGGAGGAGGCGCTGGTCATGATCAGCTCTTGCGCGCCGAACCAGTCATTCCGCTGATAGAAATCTGCAATTAAAAACCCGGTCTTGAACAAGGGGCCAAAAATCATCCGGGCATCTTCATGAGCGGGATCATGCTCTGGGTCTGCAGCCAAGCGGCTATATTGGTTGTAAAAGGGGCTCATCGGCTGGCGATGCTGTGCCATATCGGTAAATCCGCTGTCGCTGATTTTGCCGGGAACAACATCGAGCTGCGTTGCCGTTGGCAGATAGCCATAGACCCGCTCACCCACGGCAATTTCGGGGCAGTTTGATTGGGTTACAATCGCATGTCCCCACATTGGCACCATGCCCCAGCCATCGGGGGCGGGGAAGAAATTCCAATAGTGGAACATATCGCCAATCACCGCATAGGTGACGTTATTCGCCGTGACGGCAAAACTTTGAATGGTCAGGCGCACTGCGCCTTCGGCCAAGGGTGTATCCGGCAGATCAACAATCTGCGTCTCTGCCAAAGCGTCCTTTTTCACCCACAAAGCCTGCGCCATCATCCGCTCCTATTTTGCTTATGGAAGCTGGTAGTAATCTGCGATGCGGTCGAGCGCCAGCGTCAAGACAAGCCGGCCCGATCGTGTGGGCCAACCCAGCGCTTTTTCGGCCTGTGTCATGCCTTCGCCCGCACAAATGACACGCCAGCTAATGTCCTGAAGTCCCGGCCCAAGTGCTGCCATCGCGCTATCAAAACGCTGCCGCGCGGCCAAATGGGCAACATGTGCGCCCGCTGGGTCGGACGCGCCTCGGGGTGTGTCGGATTTGGGGCAGGCCTCCCACCGCATGGTGACGCGCGGTCCCAATTGGGCCTTTTCAAAATCGCGGCGCAGCACCTCTCCCGCAGCGCTTTGCCGCGCCGTCACCAGCCCCCGCGCGGCCAGCCATGTTAGGGGAGACTCGGCTAAATTCATGGTCACACTTTGGCGGCTGGCATCGCCATTTGCCGTCCGGTTAGGGCAGGGGCGTTCAGTCAGAATTTGCGGCATGGCATCCTCCTTGGCACTCGCGACTCGCCTCTTGCCATTTCGGATCATATGTAGGAAAGTGAAAAACCGATTTGGTTATTTAGGAAACATCTGATGATCACGCGGATTCGTGAAGTGCGCCGGGCCAAGGGGCTAACTTTGGCAGATGTGGGCGCCCGCTGTGTGCCGCCGACAACGGCCCAAACCATTGGTCGGTTAGAAACGGGCACGCGCACCGTATCCGTTGATTGGCTCAATCGCATTGCGGCCGCCCTTGACGTGACAGCAGCTGACTTGGTCGAACTTCCAGACCGGGCGGATCTGCCTGTGGCCGCGATTTTGGGGGCAGAAGGGGCGTCTGCCCCGCGCCATACGCAGGTGGTTTCCGCACCGGCGCCTGCTGCAGGGCAAATTGCCGTGATAGTTGAGGCGGGCCTTGGCGATTATCGTGCGGGGGATGAAATCTGGTGCGATCGGCTGGCGCCATCAGACTTTGCACGCGCACTTAACCGGGATGTGATCGTCCCTCGGCCGGCGGGCCGCTATGTTTTTGGCCGGCTCATTGGACGGCAAGAGGGCCGTCTCCAAATCCTGCCTTTGGGGGCTGGCACCAAGCAGCAGATTTTTGAAGACCCCGCCTGGCTTGGCATGGCAACACGGCTGGTTCGCGCGCTATAAACCACGGCCTGCATGACGGGAGTTTAAGGCGCATTTCATTTGTTTGGCGCGCCGCCAGCCGATAGCCCAATGTGCTCCGCCTTCCATATGTGTGAGGGCGAGGACGGGACAGTGCCATGCCAAAATTCGCGCCTCTTATTCTCCTAATACCGGGCTTGCTGCTCGCCGCGTGTGACCGGGGGGCAAATGACGCCTTGCCGGCTGGACAAACTATTGCCCGTGTCGATGGACAGGATGTGACCATTCATGAGCTTAATGCAGAGCTAAAGGGCGTTCCCCTGCCCAGTGGCGCGGCGCGCAAGACCATTGAACAACAGGCGCTGCAAAAAATTGTTGATCGCCGCATCTTGGCGGGCCTCGCGCGTGACCGAAAGCTGGATAAGTCGCCAGATTTTGTTCTGCTTAAGCAGCGCGCTGAAGAGGCAGTCTTGGTTGATTTGCTTCAACAAACCATGGTCAACAAAGCCAAGCGCCCGACAGTGCAAGATGCCCAGCTGTTCATTCAACAAAACCCCAGCCTCTTTGCTGATCGTCGGATCGCGGCGCTGGATCAATTTGTGTTTCCAATGCCCGTTAATCCCAACAAGCTGCAAGAACTCGCACCCATGAAGACCATGGCCGAAGTTGAAAAATGGTTGTTGGACAATGGCATTCAATATCGGCGCCAGCCTGGCCGGCTCGATACGCTGCAAATTGATCCCGCAGCGACCCGGCGGATTTTGTCGCTTCCGCCCGGAGAGGTTTTTATTGTGCCTGCCAATGGCGTCGCGTCCGCCAATGTCATCACCAAAATCCAAGCTGAACCTGTGCCGGCTGCAGAGGCCACACGCCTTGCCATGACGATTTTGCAGAACCGCGCCGTCATGGCCACGGCCAATCGGGAGTTGGAGGCAGAAGTGAACAAACGGCGTCAGTCCGTTACTTATCAAACAGGCTTTGCGCCTCCTAAGCCACCATCTGCACCGCGCTCAGCGGCCAAGGACGTGGCGCCGGCAAGGTTATAGCAGGCTTATGGCAGGTGCTGATCCTCTGCTCTCGATCTTGATGGTCAATTGGAACACGCGCGACATGACGCTCGCCTGTTTGCGCTCCATTTATGTCCAGACTGAGCGGACGCCCTTTGAAATCATCTTGGTCGATAATGGCTCTACTGATGGCTCGGCCAATGCCATTGCCCACGATTTTCCCGCTGTCCGGTTGTTGGCGGAAGACAAGAACCACGGCTTTGCCCATGCCAATAATCTGGCAGCAGCGCAGGCGCGTGGAGAGTATTTGCTGCTGCTCAATACGGATACGCTGGTGCTGGATCAGGCGATTGATCGGCTTGTCGATTTTGCACAGCTGCTGCCGCGGGCGGGCATTTGGGGCGGGCGCACATGGTTTGCCAATGGCCGACTAAACCCAAGTTCGGTCTGGGGGCGGATTACGCCGTGGAGTGCCGTCTCGGCGGCTTTGGGTTTGCGTGCGCTCTTTCGCCGCAGTGCCTTTTTCAACTCGGAAGGCTATGGCGGCTGGGCGCGCGATAGCATTCGCCCAGTTGATATTGTCTCGGGCTGTTTCTTGCTGATTGATCGCAATTTATGGAACCGGCTGGGCGGCTTTGACGGCCAATTCTTCATGTATGGTGAAGAGGCTGATTTATGCGCCCGTGCCCGTGCCTTGGGCGCGCAACCCATGATGACGCCTGAGGCAACAATTGTGCATTATGGCGGCGCAAGTTCAGCGGGCCATGCCAGCAAAATTGCATATGTCATGGGCGCGCGCATTGGCTTGATGAACCGACATTTAACCGGCTGGAGTCGCCATTTGGGGCAACAAGCGTCGCTGCTGCATGTTTGGCTGCGGGCTGCCAGCTTTCGGCTCTTGGCGGGCCTTGCGCCGCAGCGTTTTGCTGCACGTGCGCATGCATGGTCACAGGTTTGGCAAGATCGGCACCGCTGGGCAGCAGGGCCTGGCCATGCTGATTTGCGCGCGCCAGCCTAGCCATGGATCAGGTGGCGCATATCATCCTCACACGGTTCAACGTGCCAACCAAAGGGCGCGAGGCCGATGTGCGAGCGCGCAATGGTTGGTTGGAGCGGCGCTTTCAGCTTTTTGATCAATATTGCTTGCCCTCGGTGTCGGCGCAGACTGTGCGCGATTTTCGCTGGATCATCTATTTTGATCGCGCAACGCCTGCGCTATTCCGTGCCCAAATCCGCGCCATGCAGGGCCAGTTTCCATTTCTGGCCTTATTTCGGGAGGATCTCCCGCTTGAAGATGTGGTTGCCGATGTCCGCAGTGTTCTGCCGCCCGGCACACAGCGTGTGCTGACCACGCGGCTGGATAATGACGATGCTTTGGCGCGGGATTTTGTCGCCCGGCTGCAACAGGCGGCGCGTGTCCGCCCCATTGGCACAGCCCTTAACTTTCCAGAGGGCTTTGCATGGCGCGATGGCTGGGTTTTTGGCGCGCGCGATGAGAGCAGCCCTTTTGCCTCCGCGCTTGAGCCAGCAGATCATTTTGAAACAATTTGGGCGCGGCCCCACGCGCTGCTGGCAGAGAAATTTCGTCTTGCCCAACTTGCCGGTGGTCCAGCTTGGTTGCAGGTCATCCATGGCGACAATGTCACCAATCGGATCAAGGGCCGGCAGCGTCCGGGATCTGTTCTGGGCCGGCAATTTGCCATCCGCCCGGGCAAAGATGTCCGATCACCCGGTCTATTAGACGCCAGTCTGGAAACTCTATTGCTCTACCCAGCCCGGCTGGCCCGCGAGAAAATGGTCCAGCTGGCGAAGCCGTTTCTAAAAGTCGTCCGTTAAGAACGGTTGGGCCGGTCTTTCTTTTTATACATTGCCAGCATTCGTTCCGTGACCGCAAACCCGCCAAAAATATTCACTGCGGCGAAAATGACAGCCAGCAGGCCGAGCAGCTTTGCCGCGCCCCAGCTGCCCGATGGTGCGGCTGCAATGAGCGCTCCGACAATGATGACAGACGAAATGGCGTTGGTCACAGCCATGAGCGGCGTGTGCAAGGCGGGCGTCACTGACCAGACAACATAATAGCCTACAAAACAGGCCAGCACGAAAATCGACAAGATGCTGATAAAGTCCATTTTCGGTTTCCTTAATCCTAGGCTTCTGCCGTCAGCCGTGCGTGCACAATGCCACCATTTTGCGTCAGGCGAATTGCCGTTGTAATTTCATCGTCATCCGGCAGGACCGGGCGGCCAGCCTCCTTGTCCCAAAAGGCGGCAAGGAAGTTATAGAGGTTCCGGGCAAACAGGGCGGATGCATCCGCAGCCAGCCGCGCGGGCGTATTGGTATAGCCCATAATCTTTACACCGTGCCGCTCGACAATTTGGTCAGCAACTGCGCCTTCCACATTGCCGCCTTGCGCAACTGCCAAATCAAAAATCACACTGCCCGGCTTCATTGAGGCAATTTGTGCATCGCTAATCAGCCGAGGGGCAGGGCGGCCGGGGATGAGCGCTGTAGTAATGACAATGTCTTGCTTGGCGATATGGCTGGAGACCAGCTCAGCCTGAGCTGCTTTATAGGCGTCTGACATTTCTGTCGCATAGCCGCCAGCGCCTTCCCCTTCGATGCCAGCCACTTGGTCCACAAATATGGCTTTGGCGCCCAGCGATTCAATTTGTTCGCGCGTCGCAGAGCGGACATCCGTTGCCGAAACTTGCGCGCCAAGACGCCGGGCCGTGGCAATTGCTTGTAAGCCTGCCACCCCAACGCCCATTACAAACACGCGCGCCGCAGAAATTGTGCCCGCAGCCGTCATCATCATGGGAAAGGCGCGGCCATAAGTGGCGGACGCATCAATCACAGCCTTATAACCGGCGAGGTTGGATTGAGAGGACAAAATATCCATGGATTGCGCGCGTGTGATCCGCGGCATGAATTCCATGGCCAGTGCCTCTATCTCGGCTGCAGCATAGTCCTTGATCCGCGCCAGTTGGCCAAAGGGGTCAAGCGCTGCCACCAGCCATGCGCCCTTTGCACATCCCTTAAGCGAGATCGCATCTGGCCCTTGTACGCCCAGCAGAATCTCAGCCTTGGCCACCACATCCTTGCGGCTGCCAAGCATAGCCCCTGCTGCTGCATAATCGGCATCAGCAATTGCCGCAGCGGCACCGGCCCCAGATTCCACGGCCACATGCGCGCCCAGCGCAATCAGCTTTTTGACTGTTTCGGGAGTCGCCGCAACCCGGCTTTCCCCCGGGGCCTGTTCCTTCAGGACGGCGATCCGCGTCACGTCAGCCAGCGATCAAAATGATAACCAGCACAGCCGCGGCTGCGGAGGCAATTGTGCCCCATTTCAGGAAAGACATGACGCCCTCATAAGTTTCGGTGTGCGCCTTCATGTCATTCTTCTTTGCCATTTGGCCTCTGCTCCTGTGACTAAATCTGCATTGGCTTTACCGAGCGAGTGGCCCCGGCTCAAGCCTCCATTCGCAAACACGGGGGTAATGCCAGAAAATGAAGTTAAGCCGGTCTTTACCCTTGGATGGTACCACATCCCTTGAAGTGGCGGGTTGAGGGAAGTTTTATGACGCCAACCGGCATGCGTCTGGTCATGCTTATTGATGATGAACCCGCCCAGCAACGGCTGGTGTCGGCCCTTGCCGCGCGTGCAGGCTGGCGGACAATTTTTGCTGCGGATTCTGAAACAGCCATTGCCATGCTGGGGACGCGCGATGGCATGATGCTGGATGCTGTGCTGCTGGATCATGCCATGTCGGATGAGGAAGCCATGGCGCTCATCCGTGAAATTAAGGCTCGGCGCCACCAGCTTCCCATTTTGATGCTGACTGCCGTCAGCGATGTCGGCACGGCAGTTGCGGCGATGCGCGCGGGGGCAACGGATTTTCTCGTCAAACCCGTCGCGCCAGAGCGGCTTTTGGCTGCTTTAGAGGCAGCGGCGGGCGATAGCCTCGCCTCGGGCGAATTGCGGCCTTTGACGGAAAAGCTCTCCGCGCCGCTGCGGTTTGATGAAATTGTTGGGTCCACACCCGATTTCCGGGCGGCGATGGCCATTGCTGCAAAGGCGGCGCGGGCGCGCCTGCCGGTGCTGATTGAAGGGGAGCCGGGGGTTGGCAAAGAAATGCTGGCAGAGGCCATTCACGGGGCCTCGCCCCGCGTCAAACGGCCCATCCTTCATGTCAATTGCGCTGCTATTCCGGCCAACATCATTGTGTCGCACCTTTTTGGGCATGAGAAAGGCGCCTTTCCCGGGGCCTTTGCGAGGCATATTGGCAAAATTGCAGCCAGTGACGGCGGCACATTGTTTCTTGATGATATTCATAGTCTGAGCGCGGAGGGGCAGGCTGCTCTGCTCATTTATCTGACAACGGGGCATATTCGGCCTTTGGGCGCGCGCCTGCCCGTTGCGGCGGATGTGCGGATTATTGCGGCGGCCAGTGGTCGCTTGCAGGATGCGGTTGATGCCGGACAATTTGATGGAGATCTCTACACGCGGCTCGCCGCTGTCCAATGCACCTTGCCGCCCTTGCGGCATAGGCTGGCGGATATTCCGGATCTGTCCCGCCATTTGCTGGCCCGCATCACACGCCAGCCGGGCTTGAGAGAGTTGGGCATTACGGATGCAGCCTTGGCCGTGCTGGCCAGCTATGCCTGGCCGGGCAATGTCCGCCAGCTGCAAAATGTATTGTTTCGCGCGGCTGTGCTGTGTGAGGGGGATGCGTTAACCGCAGCGGACTTCCCCCATATTGCCAGCCACAGCAGCAGTCTTCGCCCGCATGACTCTGGCCTTGTTCACCACCAACAGGCTGGCGTGACGCTGTATCTGCCAGATGGAAATATGCGTCCGTTGGATGACATTGAGGCAGATATCATCCGGCTGGCAATTGGCCATTATCGCGGCCGCATGACGGAAGTGGCCCGCCGCTTGGGCATTGGCCGATCAACGCTCTACCGCAAGCTAAGTGATCTTGGGATTAGCGAAGTCGCTTAAAGCTATGCTTTTGGAAACAGAGCATTGGTTGCGGCCCATCCTGCCAAAGCTGCGCTTCCAGTCAGCACCGTGCCCCAAAGAATATCCAGCAGCGTGACCTTCAAGCTCCAGACTTTCAGCGTTGCAAAATTGGTCAGATCATAAGTGGCATAGCATAAAAAGCCGAGGATCGCGCCTTGCACCAGCGCAGTTTGCCAGCGGCCATTTTCCAGCGCCGGGCCCACGGCAAACCACAAAATGCCCGCAATATAAATGAGGTAAAAGGCAATGGCGGGGCCTAGCCGAAGGCCGCCCAACATTTCCCCAACTTCAGGTTGGTAAAGCCGGGTGTACATGGTGCGCAGCCAGACACTGTCGATCAACGCAAAGGCCAGACCTGTGAGCACATAGCTGGCCATCAGACGTGCAATCATTGCCGCTCTCCTCTTTTTCTAGCTTGGTCTATCATGTCAGGCGCAAAAGGCGAGAGAGACCTTGGGTCAGGTTCAGCACTCAGATCAATGTCAAAGCCGTATCGCGCCCACCACGCCAGACTTTGAGCGCTTGTGCAGTTTCAAACACATCATGCACGCGGATGATCTGCGCGCCCTGTTCGGCTGCTTTCAATGCCAGCGCAAGCGATCCGCCCAAGCGCTGATCTGCGGGTGCCTCATTGGACAAGGCGCCAATAAGGCGCTTTCGGCTGGCTCCCAGCAACAGCGGCACGCCCAAGCCATGGAACAGCGCCAGACCGTTCATAATCTGCAAATTATGGGCGACGTGGCGTTTGCCAAAACCAATGCCCGGGTCGGCGATGATCCGGCTCTTATCCACGCCAGCGGCCACCACAGCGGCAATCCGCGATTCCAGCCAATCATAAACATCGGTCAGCGGGTCTAAATAGTGATCATGGCTATGCGGATCTTGCGGGCTGCCCGGAAAATGCATCAGCACAATCGGGCAGGTGCTCGCGCTGACCACATCTAAAGCGCGATCATCATATAACAGGGCCGAGACATCATTGATGATATGGACACCCGCTGCCAAGCCAGCCTGCATGACAGCCGCTTTGCGCGTGTCGAGCGAGAGAATGAGGCCGCTGTCACGCAGCGCGTCAACCACGGGTAGAACGCGGTTGAGTTCATCGCCCTCCCAAATAATATCTGCCCCGGGGCGAGTGGATTCACCGCCCAGATCAATAAGTGCAGCGCCTTGTGCGGCCATATGCCGTGCTTGGGTTGCGCAACTCTGGGCATCGCCCAAATTGCTATTGCCGCCAGAAAAACTGTCCGGCGTCAGGTTTAAAATTCCCATCACTTGCGGAGTTTCAAGTGATAGCTTTTGGTCGCCAAGAGTTAGGGCTGGGCGCGGGCTGGTGGCAGCTGTGCACATCGCCAAAAGGCGCGTTGCCTGATCCACTGGCAGAGTGGTGCACCAGTCCGCCATCTGCGCCACGGGGATGAGCCATTGGCCCGTTCGCTTGCCAGCTTCTTTGGCAATCACTTCCCATGCTGCAAAAAATTGCAGCCCGCCTGCCAGCCGTTCACATTGGCCATCATAGCCAAATGGCGCGTCAACAAAGGCGGTGGGCCGCGCGTAGAGCTGTGCCGAGATGGTCGGCCGAGACACCATTAGGGCTGGGTGGCAAGCAAATAGGTTTGGCGCAGCGCGTCAATGGGCTTGAGGCCATCAGGCGTTTCATAATGCCAGAAGGTCCAGCCATTGCAGCTTGGGGCACCTTGCAGCGTGGCTCCTAGTTTATGAATGGAGCCTGTGTCCGCATCTGCAATGAGCGAGCCATCAGCGCGCACGGTGGCAATCCAGCGGCGCTTGACGTCACACACTTTGGTGCCCGGCGTAATATAGCCTGTTTCCACCAGCGTGCCAAAGGCAACGCGGGGCGCCGCCGTATCAGCCTGCATTGTTTTCAGAGCCGATTCATCCAGCGGCAACGCGGCGGCAATGCGTTCTTGCGCCACGTCGACATAATCCAGTTCGCGCTCTAGCCCAATGAAGTGGCGGCCCAGCCGCTTGGCCACGGCACCCGTTGTGCCTGTGCCAAAGAATGGGTCTAGCACAATGTCACCCGGCTTGGTGCAGGCGAGGAGAATGCGGTAGAGCAGAGCTTCCGGCTTTTGCGTTGGGTGCGCCTTGGTGCCATTTTTCTTAATGCGTTCTTGGCCCGAACAAATTGGGAAGGACCAGTCAGAGCGCATCTGCAATTCATCATTCAGCGTCTTCATGGCGCGATAATTAAACGTATATTTCGCGTTCTCGCCCTTCGAGGCCCAGATCAGCGTCTCATGCGCGTTGGTAAAGCGCGTGCCCTTAAAATTGGGCATTGGGTTCACTTTGCGCCAGATGATGTCGTTCAGGATCCAAAAGCCTTCATCTTGCAAGACAGAGCCAACGCGGAAGATGTTGTGATAGCTGCCAATCACCCACAAAGTGCCATTGGGCTTCAAAATGCGGCGGGCTTCCGACAGCCACGCCCTTGAAAACTCATCATATGTTTTCAGGCTGTCAAACTTGTCCCATTCATTGTCCACGGCATCCACACGGCCGCCTTCGGGACGAAACAAGTCACCGCCCAGTTGCAAATTATAGGGCGGATCAGCAAAAACCATGTCCACACAGGCATCGGGCAATGCGCGCATTGCGGCAATGCAATCCCCGATCAAAATCTGGTCGAGCGGTAGGGCTACGGCCTTTGTTTCGGCCTTCCGAACCTTTTCCAACACGCCCATGTGACACTCCTTTTTTGCACAAGAACCCCCGTGGTGAGTCATTGGGAGTCGCGCGTCAAGCCCATGAAGGCCGCAGAAAAGCGTCATTCCCCTGTCATAAGAGGGGGAACGAAACGAGTCCGCCACGATATATGGCATAAAGTTATCCACAGGGGCTCTAGCCCTAGTGGTGTGGCCTCAAGGACTCACACGTCCAAAAAATGTTGTGCGACAGGGGCAAAAGAGCGCCGATGGAGCGGTGTCGGCCCCAATTTGCGCAACGCGGCCATATGGGTTGCAGACCCATAGCCCTTATTCGAGGCCCAGCCATAGCCGGGATGGGCGCGGTCAGCTTCAATCATTAGCCGATCGCGATATTCCTTTGCGATAATGCTCGCTGCTGAAATGCAGGGGTGCAGGGCATCGCCGCCAATCACGGCCTCGGCCGCCCAGCGCCAGCGGGGCAGATGATTGCCATCTACCAAAATGCGGGCCGGTTCTGCCCCTTTGGCGCACAGCGCCTCCACCGCGCGCGTCATGGCGAGGAATGTCGCATGCAAAATATTAATCTGGTCAATCTCTTCGACGGAGGCAATGCCAATGCCCACATGGCAGTGCGCCAAAATTTGTGTCTCCAGCGCGGCGCGGCGTTTGGCAGACAGCTTCTTGCTATCATCCAGCCCGGCAATGCCTGCGTCGCATAAAATGACAGCGGCGGCGACCACTGGGCCGGCCAATGGCCCGCGCCCTGCCTCATCCACACCGGCAATCAGCATAGGGCAAAGCCGTGGACCGCCTGATGCCCCATTGGGCCATGGCCGCCACCAAAGCCCGGTGCTGCCAGCAAGGCGGCCCGCACAAATTGGCGGGCGCGGCCAATTGCGTCTTCGAGCGTTAGGCCTTGGCCCAGGCCAGTGGCAATTGCGCTGGCCAGCGTGCAGCCTGTGCCGTGCGTATGGGCCGTTTCAATCCGCGCGTCTTCCCAGCGCATGACCTCGCCTGTGCGGTCCACCAGCCGGTCAATCAGGATTTCGCCTTCGGCATGGCCGCCCTTCACCAGCACATGTCCGGCAAGGCGCACTGCCTCTGCCTCACCGCCCAATGCTGCCAATTCAGGCAAATTGGGTGTGGTCAGCGTCGCCATCTCCATCAGCCGGGCAAAAGCGGCAATGGTATCCGCATCGGCCAGCGCTGCGCCACTGGTGGCAACCATCACGGGATCAAACACAATGGGCGCGCCAATTTGGCTGATCCGGTCGGCCACGCGGGCGGCGGTTTCAGCCGAACCAATCATGCCAATCTTTATTGCATCCACACCAATGTCGCTTGCTACAGCATCAATTTGCGCAATCACCATATCAGTGGGCACGGGGTGGACCGCTGTGACACCCAGCGTGTTTTGCGCGGTAATCGCTGTAATCGCGGTCATTGCATGGCCGCCCAACATGGCCACAGTTTTGATATCAGCCTGAATGCCAGCGCCACCGCCGCTATCCGACCCAGCAATAATCAGGAGCCGTGCCGTCATCGTTTAAAGCGCCGGTCCGTCGAGGCTGGATATTTTTCCAGCAGCGGCTTGGCGCGGGTTGGCCTGTCGAGCAATTCTCCCCCGCAATTGGGGCAGCGTTCATCCAACGCCTCGGCACAATCGGCGCAAAAGGTACACTCAAAGGAACAAATGAATGCCCCGCCAACATGCGCGGGCAGATCAGTCCCGCATTGTTCACAATCAGGCCGCATCTCCAACATCAGGCGGCGGCTTTCTTCACAGCATCACAAATTGCATCAACCAGCGTTTCAACCTGTGCGGCATCATCACCTTCGGCCATCACGCGGATCACAGGCTCCGTGCCAGACGGACGAATGACGAGCCGGCCTTTGCCCATAAGCTCTGCCTCGGCTCGCGCAATCACGGCTTTTACGCTGTCATCCTCAAGCGGGGCACCCCCTGCAAAGCGGACATTTTTCAACAGTTGCGGCACGGGTTCAAACAGGTGCAGCACCTCGCTTGCGGGCCGATCTTGGCGGACCAGTTCTGCCAACAATTGCAGCGCGGCCACCAGCCCATCACCTGTTGTGCCATAGTCCGATAGGATCATATGGCCTGATTGTTCGCCCCCCACATTAAAGCCGCCCGTACGCATCCGCTCAAGCACATAGCGGTCACCCACTTTGGTCCGCTCCAGCGTCAGTCCTTGTCCTTGCAAAAAGCGTTCAAGCCCCAGATTGGACATCACAGTTGCGACCACGCCGCCGCCTTTCAGCGCGCCACGCTGTGCCCAGCTTGCCCCAATTAACGCCATAATTTGGTCGCCATCGACAATCCGGCCTTGCTCATCGACCACAATCAGTCGGTCGGCATCGCCATCCAGCGCAACACCAATATCGGCGCCACTCGCCACAACAGTTTCTTGCAACAATTGCGGCGCGGTAGAGCCGCAGGCGGCGTTGATGTTCGTGCCATCGGGGTTGACCCCTAGGGGGATGATGTCTGCCCCCAATTCCCACAAGGCCGCCGGGGCCACATTATAGGCAGCGCCATGCGCGCAATCGATCACGATTTTCAGGCCATCAAGCCGCAGCTCTTCGGGGAAACAGGCCTTGGCAAAATGGATATAGCGGCCCCGCGCATCTTCCACGCGCCGCGCGCGGCCAATGCGGTTGGGCTGAGCCAGATTGGGCAGGCTATCAATAAGCGCTTCAATGGACAGCTCATCCGCATCAGACAATTTATAGCCGTCTGGGCCAAAGAGCTTAATGCCATTATCTTCATAAGGGTTATGGCTGGCGGAAATCATGACGCCCAAATCCGCCCGCATTGATCGGGTGAGCATAGCAACTGCGGGCGTTGGCATAGGGCCGACTTGCACCACATCCATGCCAACGGAGGTAAAGCCGGCGACCAAGGCATTTTCAAGCATATAGCCCGAGAGGCGCGTATCTTTGCCAATCACCACGCGGTGGCGGTGGTCGCCGCGCACAAAATGGGCGCCTGCGGCCATACCCACTTTCATTGCCATCTCTGCGGTCATGGCAGAGGCGTTGGTGCGGCCCCGGATGCCATCGGTTCCGAAATATTTGCGGCCCATCTGCCTGATCCCTTGGTCAATCTTTGCTGTTCTTTGCGTCAGATTGCCGCAGTTGAGAAGCCCTGATCTGTCGCAGGTCGAGGCAGCACCAGCCGGACGGCCAGTCCGGGGCCTGCATCGCTTAGGCTTAGGTGCCCGCCATGCAGGCGTGCAACGGCCGCGACAAGCGAGAGCCCAAGCCCCGCGCCAAAGCCCGTGCGGGCAGGATCAAGCCGCCCAAAGCGCCGCAGCGCTTCAGCATGGGCATCTGGGGCAATGCCCGGCCCATGATCCTCAACACACAGCCAACAGCTCGTGTCAGTTGCGCCGGTGGCCAGACATAATGGGCTTGCGCCATATTTCAGCGCATTATCAATAAGATTGCTGATGGCCTGGCTCAAAAGTTCCCGGTGGCCGTCAATGGCGGGGCAGGGGTTTGCTGTCACCAGTAAGTCAAACCCCCTGTCTTCAGCCAATGGTCCGTAAAGCTCTGCTAGGTCGTCAACCAAAGCATTTAGGTGCAGCGGGGCGAAATGGTCTCGTCCAATTCCGGCCTCTGCCCGGCTGATTTGCAGTGCAGTGGTGAGCATATCAAGCAGCCGGTCTGCCTCATGATCAGCTTCGGCAACAGCGCTGTGCAGCCGGCCTGTATCCTCGGCTTTGGCAGCTTGGTCGAGCCGCGCTTTCAAACGCGTTAAGGGGGATCGCAAATCATGCGCCAGCCCGTCTGTTACAATTCGCAGTTCCGAAATCAGGGCTTCTATCCGGTCAAGCATGGCATTGAGCGTGGCGCCAAGCCGGTCAAATGTATCCCCGCTTCCATCTAGCCCAACGCGCTTTGATAAATGCCCAGCACGCACAGCATTGGCCGTCTCTGCAATATCATCGACGCGCGCGTTAATGATCCGCACGGCCGCCAGGGCAGCCAAAAGCGCAAGAGGCAAGGCAAAAATAAGGGCTGTGCCAGTTGCGCGATCCAAAATGGCTGAAAGGCGTTTATCTGCCTCTAGGATTTGCCCGGTCAGAAGCTTGGCCCCTTGGGGAAGCGGTGTGACCAAAACCCCAATATGCTCTGTCTCTTTCTTGCCCGGGCGCGATAGATGGATTTCGTTCCAGCCGGCTTGAAGCCCCATGGGCCAGCGATCTAAATTGCCAGCCAGAGCCATGCCTTTTTTATCCGCCAACAAAGCAATGGCGGTGCGCCCTTCAGAAAAGACAAGCCGCATAAAAATGGCTTCTTGTGTCGCTTGTTGATCCCCCGTGCGATAGGCCCGGCCAATATCTTGTGCCATGCGCGCGGCATATGCTCTGGCATCAGTTTGCAATTCTGCCCGCGTCAGGCCGCGCAGCGTAAGCGTGATGCTGGCGGCCAGAATAAGCTCAATGCCAAAGACCAGCAAAATGAAGCGCGTGGTGGATGACCGCCAAAACTTTGCCAGAGCCTTGGGCTTATTCCCCAGCACCAAGCCGATACCCTGCCCCGCGGACGGTGTGGATCAACGTCGCATCGCTTTGGGTGTCAATTTTCTTGCGCAGTCGGCTGACATGAACGTCAATCACGTTTGTGCCCGGATCAAAATGATAATCCCACACGCCTTCCAGCAACATGGTGCGCGTCACGACTTGTTCCTTGTGCCGCATAAGATATTCCAGCAAGCGGAATTCGCGGGGTTGCAGATCAACGGGTCGGCCGCTGCGTTTCACCCGGCGGGCCAGCAAGTCCATCTCTAAATCCTCACAGGCCAATATAGTTTCAACGCTACTGGCCGGTCCTGCGGCGCGCTTCATCAAGAGGCGAAGCCGAGCCAGCAGTTCAGCAAAGGCAAAAGGCTTGGTCAGATAATCATCTGATCCTGCAGTCAGCCCCGCAATCCGATCTTCTACAGCCCCGCGGGCCGAGAGGATAAGGATGGGCGTGGCAATGCCTGCCGCGCGAATAGCGTGCAGTACGGCCATGCCATCCATGCTAGGCAACATGCGATCGAGAATAATGGCATCATAGCTGCCATCCGTTGCATGAAAGAGGCCGTCTCGGCCGTTTTTGGCATGATCCACCGCCAAGCCCTGTTCGCTCAGGCCCTTGATGATGAACTCGGCTGTTGTCGCATCGTCTTCAACGAGCAGTATTTTCTGCGTCATGTGCACCAGATAGGCGCAGCTTCTTGTTCGCTTCCATCCAGAATCGTTCAAACTAGACCCATGTTAGGAACTTCTTATGTCCTTGAAATGCCTCAGGCCAACAGGGCCGTGCGCATCGTTTCGCGCGCAGCGGCAGTCAAGCCAAGGGTCTCGCGGCAATAGGCATCAACGTCGCCCAGTGCGGCAAAAGCGGTGTCCAGATATTCGGGATGGACAGACATAAGCGTGCGCACAGCTGCATCGTCCATATCCGCACCAAAATTAGCCCGCACGGCTTCTGCGCCAGCGGCAATGCGCGCTTCGCGGTCGCCTGCGTCATTGGTCAGCAGATAATCTGCGCGAATATCATCGGGGTGGACGCCCAATTGATGCTGGACCAATGCAACGGCCAGGCCAGTTCGATCTTTGCCGGCAAGGCAATGGACGAGGCTGGGCCCTTGCGTTTCTGACAGTCGCTGAAAATATGCCCGCAATGTTTGCGTTAGGACCGGGCGAAAGGGCATATGGCGATATAGCTCTACCATTGCCTGGTGCGCGTCTTGTGCGGTGCGAACACCTTGGCCCGCATCCACATGCGATTGCAGGCCCAGGCTATTGCCCGGCGTGAAGACGGTTTCTGCCTGGTGGTTGGGGTGCCGGGCGCAGGGGTAGAGCGCCCGTTCTGAATCACTGCGCAAATCAATGATGCAAGCAAGGCCAAGCTGATGCACTTGGTCTAAATCTGCTGCAGTGGCATCACAATGCTGGCCTGACCGGAATAATCGGGCCGTTTGAACATGGCCGCCCAGCGCTGAGGCATAGCCCCCGAAATCACGAAAATTGTGAATGCCTTGTGTGGGCAAAATGCGCGTATTCATCTTCGCTCCCGTGCCGAAACTGGCTGACGCCTGCTCTAGCTCTCTCAATCACGCTGTCCATGAAGAATGATAAAAAAGACATGTTGGTGGGAATAAATGGTCATCTGGCCTAAGCTAGGAGCCGCCACGTTGGCCGCGTATTTTGCCGCCTGTAATGCAGGTGCTGGGGCCTCGTTTTGAGCGAAGCTCACTCGATTATCATTTGCCCAGTGATCGATTTTGTCGATTAATGAAACCAGACAATCCAATTGGCTGTTCAGCCCGGTTTTGGGTAGAGAGGCTAAGACAGGCAGTCAGCCTTTCCCATTCAACAATGAAAAAAGGAAAAAGCGATGGCGATCATCAACACCGAAATTAAGCCGTTTTCGGCTCAAGCCTATAAGGAAGGCAAGTTCATCACCGTCACGGATGCAGACGTGAAGGGCAAATGGTCGGTCTTCTTCTTCTACCCGGCGGACTTCACCTTTGTGTGCCCGACTGAGTTGGAAGATCTGGCGGATAATTATGCTGAGTTCCAAAAGCTTGGCGTGGAAATCTATGCCGTGTCGACTGACACGCATTTCAGCCACAAGGCATGGGCTGATACGTCGCCCGCTATTGGCAAGATCCGCTACACAATGATCGGCGATCCGTCGGGCGTTGTAACCAACAATTTCGACGTGATGCGTCCGGGCGTTGGCTTGGCTGATCGTGGCACCTTTGTTGTCGATCCGCAGGGCATCATCCAAGTGATGGAAATCACTTCGGAAGGCGTTGGCCGTAACGCGGCAGAACTGGTCCGCAAGATCAAGGCTGCCCAATATGTAGCCGCGCACCCGGGTGAAGTGTGCCCGGCCAAGTGGGAAGAAGGCGAAAAGACATTGGCGCCTTCGCTTGACCTCGTCGGCAAAATCTAACCAAACCCAAGGGCCTCGCCACCCCTCTCCCCCCTCACTTCGGCGAGGCCCAGTTGGGGCCGGCATGCGTGCCGGCCCCAACCCCCCTAAAACGGAATTTTGACCATGCTCGACGCAACTTTGAAGCAACAGCTTTCGGCCTATATGGCCAATATCACGATGCCAGTGGAGCTGGTGCTGTCGCTCGATGACGGTGCCAAGTCGCATGAGCTGGCAACGCTGGCAGATGATATCGCCAGCCTGTCCGACAAGGTCAGTGTGATCCGTGCCGACGACGATTCCCGTCGCCCGAGCATGTTGATCCGCCGCACGGGAACTGACACTGGCGTGCGCTTTGCGGGCATCCCCATGGGGCATGAATTTACGTCACTGGTGCTGGCACTGCTGCAAGTGGGCGGCCATCCGTCTAAGGCAGCGCAGGACCTGATTGACCAAGTCAAATCGCTTGATGGCGACTATGTCTTTGAAACCTATTTCTCGCTCTCGTGCCAAAACTGCCCTGATGTGGTGCAGGCGTTGAATCTGATGAGCGTTTTGAACCCGCGCATCAAACATGTCGCGATTGATGGCGCGCTGTTCCAAGATGAAGTTACGGACCGCAAGGTCATGGCCGTGCCCATGGTGTTCCTCAATGGCGAGGTCTTTGGCCAAGGCCGGATGGAGCTGGAGCAAATTGTTGCCAAGCTGGATAGCGGCGCAGAAGCCCGCGCGGCTGAGAAGATTAAGGGCAAGGACGCCTTTGATGTCCTGATTGTGGGCGGTGGCCCGGCTGGCGCGGCAGCAGCGATCTACGCCGCGCGCAAGGGCATTCGGACGGGCATTGCCGCAGAGCGTTTCGGCGGACAGGTTCTTGATACCATGGGCATCGAAAACTTCATTTCTGTCTCGCACACGGAAGGGCCAAAGCTCGTCACCCAATTGGAACAGCATGTGAAGGAGTATGACGTTGATGTCATGAACCTGCAGCGTGCGGACAAGCTAGTGCCCGCCAAGACGGAAGGCGGGCTGCATGAAATTGTGCTCGCCAATGGTGCCAGCCTGAAGGCCAAGACAATCATTCTCTCCACGGGTGCGCGCTGGCGGCAGATGAACGTGCCGGGCGAAGATGAATATCGCAACAAGGGCGTGGCCTATTGCCCACATTGCGATGGCCCCTTGTTCAAGGGCAAGCGCGTGGCCGTGATTGGCGGCGGCAACTCTGGCGTAGAAGCCGCAATTGATTTGGCTGGGATTGTCGCTGAGGTAACGCTGATTGAATTTGACAGCCAGCTGCGTGCTGATGCCGTGCTGCAAGCCAAGCTCAACAGCCTGCCCAATGTTCGTGTGATTGTCTCAGCGCTGACAACGCAAGTCCATGGCGATGGCGAAAAGGTAACGGGTCTGAGCTATAAGGACCGGACCAACGATCAGATCGTGCAGCTGCCACTCGAGGGCATTTTTGTCCAAATCGGCCTTGTCCCCAACAGCGAATGGCTGAAGGACACGCTGGCCCTGAGCCCGCGCGGCGAAATTGAAGTGGATGCCAAGGGCGCGACCAGTGTCCCCGGTGTCTTTGCGGCGGGCGATGTCACGACGGCACCCTATAAGCAGATTATCATTGCGATGGGGGAAGGCTCTAAGGTCGCCCTCTCGGCCTTTGATTATCTGATCCGCTTGCCTGCTGTGCAAGATCAGGCGCTTGCTGCCTGATCAGCCAGCAAAGACCTGAAACCAAAAGAATAACCCGGTCGCAGTGGCCATCACTGCGGTCGCCATCCAGCCCAATAGGGTCGCGCGATGGGGGAGAACCAAATCCCCCATCGCTTTTTTGTTGCGGGCAATGAGCATCATCACAGCCATGAGCGGCGCGGCGAGAACACCATTGACAACGGCGGCCCAATAGAGCGCCCGTGCTGGATCAATCCCCGCAAAGTTAATGAGCCCGCCCGCCAATGTTGTGGCAGCAATTGCGCCATAAAACAGCTTGGCCTTAAGGGGGCGGGCGGCAAGGCTGCCTGTGTAGCCCAACATTTCTGTAATGGCATAAGCAGCTGAGCCTGCCAGCACGGGCACGGCAAGCAGGCCGGTGCCAATAATGCCCAGCGCAAACAGCGCAAAGGCCATGTCGCCGGCAATCGGCCGAAGGGCCTCTGCGGCTTGGGCGGATGTTTGAATGTCGCGAATGCCATGGGCGTGGAGCGTGGCGGCAGCAGCATAGACAATGGCAAGCGCAATGATGGTGCTAAAGGCCATGCCTGTTAGCGTATCAATGCGGATGCGCCGCAACTCACCTTTAGCTTTTGTGGGTGTAGCATAAAGGGGCTTGGCGTGGTGGCGGTGCTGCTCTTCAATCTCCTGCGCGGCCTGCCAGAAAAAGAGATAGGGGCTAATTGTGGTGCCCAAAATGGCGACCAGCGCCGTCATATAAGCAGGTGTCCATTCGATATCGGGGACCACAAGGGCTGTGAGAGCTTCTTGCCAGGGGACATGGCTCACCAGCACAACTGCGACATAGGTAAAGAGTGACAAGGTGGTCCATTTGAGGATGCCGGCATAGCGCGCATAGGGCAGGATAACTTCCAGCACGACGCACAGCACCCCAAAACCAAGTGTGTAGAGTGCTGCCGGGCCGCCGATCAGCAATTGCACGGCGGCACCCATGGCGCTGAGATCTGCGCCCAGATTGATGATATTGGCAATCATCAACAGCGCCACAATCAAGAATAACAGCGCCCGGGGATAGTGGCGACGCACATTGGCAGCAATGCCCCGACCCGTGACCCGGCCAATTTGGGCCGCCACTTCTTGAATGATCACCATGAGTGGAAAGCTGAGGACAAAGGTCCACGCCAACCCATAGCCGAATTGTGCGCCAACTTGGCTGTGAGTGCCAATGCCAGAGGGATCATCATCGGCAGCGCCGGTCACCAATCCAGGGCCCAGCCGCCTGAAAAAGCCCTTTAGGCCGGTGTTGTGCGCCTTCGCCATGAGCGCACACATGGCAGGCCATGCGATGCTTGGCCAGCTAAGATGGGGCAAGGCATTGCCGTAGATTTAGATTTCTGCAAAGTCAGCCGCGGTCATGAAGATGCAACTGCCCATGCAATTTGCGCCAGCCCCCGCATTTGGCTGGCTACGTGCCATGTTGGGCGCCTTGTTCGCCATTGGTGCGACCAGCCTTATCTGTCGCATATGGCTGGGGGATGCGCCGGATAGCTTGCCCTTTCTTATTGCCCCTATCGGGGCTTCGGCAGTTCTTGTCTTTGCTTTGCCCGCCAGCCCTTTGGCCCAGCCTTGGCCAGTAATTGGCGGCAATATTGTCTCGGCATTGGTTGGGATTGTGATGTTTCATTGGGTGCCTGATCCCGATTTTGCGGCCGGGCTTGCCGTTGCTGTGGCTTTGGGCGCGATGGCCTTGCTGCGCTGCCTGCATCCGCCCGGGGGTGCCGTTGCGCTAACCGGCGTGATTGGCGGGACAGCGATTCACGCGGCGGGCTGGCATTATGCGCTTATGCCCGTGGCGTTGAACAGCGCCATTTTAATTGGGCTGGCCTGGCTCTTTCATAAAGCAACGGGCCATAGCTATCCGCACCGCGCCGTCCCCACCCCGCCCGGCGCGAGCCGGGAAGTTACAGTGGATGATATCCGCGCCGCGCTGGTCAATTATGACGAGATTATCGATGTGCATCCCGATGATCTCCTCATGCTGTTGCGCGCAGCGCAAGCCCAAGCCGAGGCGCGCCACGCCGCGCGCTAAGCCTTGGGCTTTGCCTTTGGTTTTGTCGCCAGTTTGGCTGCCGTTTTGGGCTTTGTCGCAGCCTTAGATTTTGCCTGCGCCTTTGCCTTTGGGGCCACTGCCAACAAAGCGTCCACAAAGCCCTTTGGATCATCCTCTTGAATAAAATGTCCGCCTTTTAGCGTGCGATGTGCCAGACCTTTGGTCCCCGGCACACGCTCGAGAAACTGGGCATCCCCGCCCCGCGTAATCGGATCGCCATCGCTAAAGGCACAGAGAAAGGGCTTGTTCCATGCTTCAAAAACGGTCCATGCGGCCAATTGGTCAGGCACGGCGGGGTTGGTATTTTCCACGGGCACAAGGCTGGGGAAGATGCGCGCTGCAGCTTTAGACGCACGCGTTGGAAAGGGCGCATCATAAGCGGCAAATTCTGCGGGCGAAAAGCGCCGCTTGGTGCCTGCTTGAATGATCCGCGCGATTGGGAAAAGGGGGCTATAGCGGGAAAAGGCCCGCCAGATACGAAAGGCCCGGGCATCAACATTGCCTGCGGGCAGCCCGCCATTGGACAGAACAATAGCGGCAAAGCGATCTGGCAGTTCAGCGGCCAACCTCAGGCCAATTAAGGACCCCCAATCTTGGCAGGCGAGCGTGATGTTTTTCAGGTCCAGCGCTTCCAGCCAATGCCGCATCCACGCGACATGTTGGGCATAGGTAAAGACAGCATGGTCCACAGGCTTGTCTGACCGGCCAAAGCCAATCAGATCAGGCACAACAACGCGATAGCCAGCGGCAACCATTGGGCCAATCATGTGGCGGTAGAGATAGCCCCAAGTTGGCTCGCCATGCATCATCAAGATAACAGGGGCGTCTTTGGGCCCTTCATCCACATAATGCAGCCGCAGCTCAGCTGTGATTTGGTGATAGCACGGCGCATAGGGCCAATCCGGCAAATGGCTGAAGCGCGCCTCAGGCGTGCGATAAATTTTCATCCTAGCTCTCCCCTTTTATGCGCGGCTTTTGTGGAAGCATCCCAAAGGCGTAAAGCATGGATCCGTCATGCGCCAGTTGTTGCGCGCGCTATGGGCTAAGACTTTGATTGATAATATTATGCATTGACGTAACGGAATTTGTGGATCAGTCTCCAGATCATCAAGTCGCGTAATAAAATAACGCGACAGCATTGGAGAGGATGCTGGGGGATGAGCAGCCTTGGGGATGGCGATCAAACATTGATCGCGCAATTGGGCTCAACGCATAACGGCTATTCAGCCGATGCCGCTGATTCGATGAAGAATATGGTCATGGGCATGATTGCCGCAGCACTGGTGCTGGCCTCTGTCATGGGGACGCTTGTCTTGTCGGGCGCGGTGCACAAAATATCCAATGTGCTTTGCGCCTCGCTTGACCTGCCGGAATTGGTGCAGCTGAGTTAGAGCCCGGCGGTTGGGCGGTCAGCTGGCTGGCCGCACGCACACCGGCCAATTTTGAATGTCGTTTCATAATAAAAATCGAGCGGGCGAAGGGAGCTGAACCCGCGTCGAGAAAGCCGAGCCGTCGCGTCTATTTTAGGGGGAGCGCCGAGCGAACAGCTGCAATAGCAGTCGCGACTCTTTGCGAGGCGGGAATTCCGGCTTCCAGCTCAGGACATCGTGGAATCTCAACACTGAGAAGGCAATGGTCAGGCAGGCGGGCAACAAAGCCGGGAAGATCAAATGCGCCACAACCTGGCAACAACCGGCAGGAAGAGGCTTCGTGTTCGATTTCGTCTGCAGTACAAGACAAAGGCCCATCACAGAGTTGCGCGAAGAGCAAGAATTCGCTGGGAATGTCGCACAGATCCTCGGGTCCACCGCCAGACCGCATAAGGTGCAACACGTCCACATTCAGTCCGACTGAACCCGGTCGATTGACTTCAGACACAAGCGTCAGAGCATCCCCCAAAGTTTGAACTTTGGATATTGGGTAAAATTCTACGACAACACCAAGCCCAAACTCCGCCGCAAGCTCACAAAATGCGCCGAAGCGGGCGCTTCGCCTGAAAACATCGCGATCATAAATCAAGACATTTATAAAACGCGCCCCAAGATAAGCGGCTACGTCCAGAGCCTTATCAAAATCTTGAATCGATGTGTGCGTTGAAATTGTGAAAGGATATACAAGATCTAGACTAATCCCGAATTCAAGAAGGCTATTACGCACCTGCCTGCGGTAGCTTTGATCCCCTAAAATATCAAAATGCGGCATGTGCGGGAGAACCGACATAGGCTGCAAGAACATGCAGACGCCATCGCAGCCATTTTGGGCTGCAAGGTCTATCAGCTCTATAGGAGTAGAGTCGACGGCAGTGAGATGATCTAACGATAATCTTATCATTGAGATCTAAGCCTTGTTCTTAACTATAACACGATGCGCGCTATGCGTAGTCAACAGCAATTCAGAAACATCACTTATAAGTGAAGTGATTGTGGAGCGCCTCGGCAATACGTCTGAATAGAAATCAGAGATTTCTGGGCCTCTGAACTGATTAAACGGCGCAGGCGATTTTTGTCGCCCGCGCCAAATTTTTCCAAAAATCCGACTAAAGCTATCGACGATTAGCCATTGTCGTCGGAATTAATCTCATATGCGATTTGCCAAACCCCATCAGGAGACTTCACGAAATAATCAACAAACTCGTTCTTCTTTGACGGTTCAGCTTTCCCGTTCACCTGCCGGTGATAAACCGCAACTGTCTTCGCAAGCGCCTGCTGATCGTTAAATACAATCACTTCCTTGGTGTCCACACTGTCGAAAACAAGCTGGCTTTCCGCCGTTTGGATTGCAGCGATGCCCTGCTCGATATTGGCGCGCCCTTTATAGGGTGCTTGCCCAACGATGATCCACTCAGCATCCTCGGTAAACGACGCGGCCATTTCCTTTGCGCTCTTCGCAAAGGTAACATCTTTAATCACCTGTCTGATCGCAGCTTCGTCGTTTGCGAACGACGTCTTTTGGCCGCTCACCGTTTCGTTCTTGGAATTCGCGTTATCACCGCAGGCTGCAACGAGAAGGCAGGCGGCAATTAAAAGCATATTCTTCATATTCTAGGACCCCTCCCATAACCGGGTGCAACAGCAACCAATGGCACCATGCCCAAGGTTCGCGCACGAGGCTGCCAATAGGGTAAGGACGAGAGGTGGAAGCACAAGATAAATTAACATTTATTGGCAATAACTTACTGATCGAGCAGGTGGGCCGGATAGAACCCGGTTATTGCGACGCGTTGTCTGAACTCCACCCATCAATGGCCACCCGCCATTTGCCATCAGCGCCGCGTCGGAAGATATTGATGCCCTTGCCAGCGTCCGTCGTCACCTTGCCCGTTTTCCGGTCCGTGTCGGTTGACTTATAGGTATAGCGCTCAAACGCCCAATCACCGCTGACAGTAAAGCCAATAGACGTTTTCTCCCATTTGGTTTTGAAAGCGCCGAAATAGCCGGCAACCCAATCGCGGACAGCAGCCTTCCCGATAACCTCTGGGGCTCCAGGCGCCTGCAAGACGATATCATCCGTCAAATCTGCCATGAGCACGTCAACGTCATTGCTATTGATTGCGTTCACATATCCCTCATGCGCGGCCTTTTCGATCGCATCGGTCGTTTCATGCGCATTGGCCGCAACCGAAAATGTTGCGGCAAGAAAGGCAATCGGAAAGGAGATGGGGGCGCGTTTCATATGCAGGTTCCAAAGTTTCAGGCCGCGTGGCTGGTCGAGTTTAGAAGCTGAACTTCTCCACTTCTGGGATAGATTGCAACCACTTCAGCGAAACAGGCCCCGAAGCTGGGGAAAGTTAAGAGATTTGAGATCAACGATTTCGCTGTGGAATGTTAACTCGAATATGATTTCAGGATGCCCATGCGCGTGTCGGATCGGCCTTGTCGGGGCGCCCGACAATGAAGGCAATTCTGCCCTTTTTAAGCTTAAGCATTTGCGGCCAAGATCTGCCGAATCTGCGCGCAAAATTGTTGTACGGAAAAAACTATACAACTTTTCAGCAGGCGCCGAGTTTCTAAGTTATTGAAATGTAAGGATTAAAATGGTGCCGCTTAGGTGACTCGAACACCTGACCCTCGCATTACGAATGTAATAGAAACCTGAGAATTCTGTCATTTTTCAGCAAAAGTTGTATATTTTGTTGTATAGTAAATCTAAAAAAATGGTTTAAAATCAATAACTTGGTCGGGTTTGCCCGACTTCCATCTTTGCCAATCAAATGACCATTTCTTGTCGGGTAACCCGACAAGAACGTTCATCCTAGCTGACGCCAGCCGCGTCACCTTGATCAGCTCAGAACGATCTTCAAGCGCGACATTGTTCCTTCAACTTTTATAATCTCTCTATTGTCGGGTAACCCGACAGGTAGGCAAACCAGCTGATTTTGAATGTAGTTTCTTGATAAAGCTGGAGGAGGATACAGAACCCTGACCGAACGTTCTCTCAGATCGAACCCTTGGTATTCCTGAGGCTTCAATCAAATTTGTAATATCGCCGCCGACCATAACGTACCCAAGTACCTATCTCACGTATTTTGTTCCTTTAGCGAGAGCAGATACGCGACGATGTCTCTCCTATTTTTCATTGATCTTCTGTGAATAAGGCAGGTCTTAAATCTCACTCCCAATCATTTTCTTGCAGCCATGCATCGAATCTTGTCAGATCTGGGATAGTGATCTGTCGGTACCCAGTTTCTACCAGCGCAAGTCGGCGAAGTGATTTAAGCGCATGGACTATGCTCACCGAAGACAATCCCAACATTTGGCAAAGGACGTCTTGCATCGCGGGGATAACGGCATAATTCTCGTCACTTGCCACCATTCGTCTCAACATTTTGGCTAACCGCACTTCGGTTTTGAGCATTCGTGCATCATCCAGCATTTCGACTGCTGTTTTGAGACGGTATGAAGCAACCTTGTATAGGGCGAGCGTGATGGTTGGATAATCGCGCACAATTCGTTCCAGTTGGGAATGGCCAAAATGGTCAACGACAGTCTGGCCTTGCGCTACCGCGTGGTGCGTCCGTGTCGCGCTCGCAATGGAGACGACATCTCCAAAATTCTGCCCTGCTTCGACGGCCGAGGTAAAAACTAAGGCCCCATTAGACCGCGTCCGATAGAGATTGACCCTGCCCGACAAGACAATTCCCAATGCAGTCCCGAGGTCACCCCGGTCATGGACAAGCTCGCCATTGCTGTAGATCACGCGATTGCCAAGGCGAGCCAGGACGCTTCGCTCGTCATCATTGATGAGATTTAGCAGAGCAGGTGCCCCGAAGGTTGACATTGGGCAATTCCTAAATCTTAAAAACTTAATTTTTATTCCTTCGGCTACTCCGTATCTCGGCAATTGGGAAGATACCCCCGCAACAAGCGGATACGAGGGAGGATTGCTTGTGAAAAAAATTGTTTTGCTAGTTGGCACTGCGTTTGGCGCACTTGCCGCACCGGCTTTTGCTCAGGAAGCGAAAGACAACCAAGGTGGCGATGAAATCATCGTGACCGCCACATTGCGTGAAGCGAGCGTGCAAGACATTCCGGTTGCGGTCACAGCAGTCGCTCCGGAAACCCTGGAACGTCAGGGCGTGGCTGACATCAAGACGCTCTCTGCGATTACGCCAAGCTTTAACATCCAGTCATCACAGACTGAGACGCAGGGCACTTCGATCCGCATTCGCGGCGTTGGCACGACCGGCAACAACACCGGACTGGAGAGTTCCGTCGGTGTCTTCATCGATGGTGTATATCAGTCCCGTCCCGGGGTTGCGTTGGGCGATCTTGTGGATCTGGAACGGCTGGAAGTGCTGCGCGGACCTCAAGGCACATTGTTCGGCCGCAACACCTCGGCCGGCGCGCTGAACATCACCACGCGCAAGCCGAACATGACCGAAGTTGAAGGCTTCATGAACGCCAGCTATGGCAACTATAACTTCATGAACCTTCAGGCGGGTGTTGGTGGTCCGGTTTCAGACACCGTTGGCGCGCGGGTATCGGGCTCATGGCGCAAACGTGATGGCTATCTGAAGAGTGCGACGGGTGCGGAGAGCAACAACCGCGATCGCTATATGCTGCGTGGCCAGCTTTATTTTGAACCGAGCAGTGATATCAGCTTCCGCCTTTTGGCCGACTATTCGAAAGTCAACGAAGATTGCTGCGATGCTGTAATCGTCCGTGAAACTGAGCTTGCACCTTACTTCGTCGGACCGGTCGGCGCTTTTGCAGGCCATGGACTGACCACCGACGGGGTTGATCAGTCTGGCAATTCGGCATTGCAAAACCTTTCGACGAACGGCGAGGTATTTCATAACGATGCCAAGCAATGGGGCCTCTCAGGCGAACTGAAATGGAACCTCGGCGGCGCGAAACTGACCTATATCGGCTCCTATCGCGATTTTTCGTCTACCTCGACGCAGGAGTCCGACTTCACCAGCCTTAAAATCTTTACTGTCGGTGCAGGCGGTTCTGCCTCTCGAGCCGGCATCCACCCCAATGGTGATGACATCAAGACCATGACGCACGAGTTGCGTCTTCAAGGGGCTGCTCTGAATGATAAGCTCGACTGGCTGGTCGGTGGCTTTTACGGGAAGGAAGATATCGTCTCTTTTGGGACGATGACCGCCGGACCGGATTTCCAGCGCGCGGTAAGCGCCGGAAATTTTGGCGCCCTGGCTGGCGTCAATCCTTTGTATGCTCTGACTGCACTGGGCAATGGCGGCGCACCTGTTGAAATCAATGGGGCATATGCCGTTAACCGCTTTGACCAGAAGGCAACGACCTTCTCGGTCTTCACGCACAATGTTCTCAGCCTGACCAATAAATTGAGCCTGACCTTTGGTGCCCGTTATGTGGACGAAAAGAAGGTCGCAAGCTTTGATCAGACTGAAGCTTCGAATGGTGCCTGCCAAGCCAGCGTGAATGGCGTCCTTACAGCGGCGGTGCCAGCTCCTCTGCGTGCCGGCCTTGTGGGATTGAACTGCTTCCCGTTCATCGCTCCGGTCAATTTGACTGCGCCAGCAGGTCTTGGTGGTGGCCTTGCGAGCAGATTCCTGCCGGTGCCGCGTGAGTGGGCGGATACCTTCAAGGATAATGAGCTAACGTATACCGGGCAGCTTTCTTACAAGCCTAACGATGATTGGATGGTCTATGGCAGCTTCAGCCATGGCTTCAAATCGGGTGGCTTCAACCTCGACCCGACAGCGGCAAACCTGATCAATTCAACGGCTGTGCTGACCACTGGGGCGGCACCGGTCTATGCCGACCCACGCTTTGACTCAGAAAAGGTCGATGCCTACGAACTGGGCGTGAAAGGCAAGATTGGACGGATCAACGCTAACCTTGCACTTTTCCAGATGGATATGAGTGACTTCCAGGTTTTGGAATTCACAGGCGTTCAGTTCACCACCTTCAATGTGCACGGTGCACGGTCGCGAGGCGTTGAACTGGAGATGTTCGGGAAATTGCGTGATTATGTAAGCATCAATGCAGCGGGGACATACGCCAAGGCCCGCTATAACAGTGATTGCAACATCGGCGTATCGGCCGCAAATCTTGCTTCGGTTACACGTCTGTGCGGCTTCCCGCTGACCAATGCGCCTGAGTTTACTGGGGTGCTTGGGATCACCTATGATGGCCCGCTCAACAGCTCTGGCTGGGGTTTGCTGGCTAATTTTAATATGAACTATTCGAGCAAGCGACGCACTACGACCCAAGCACTCGACACCAACAATACACCCAATCCGCTGGACTATCAGGATGCGTACGTAAAGATGAACGCGCGCCTGGGACTGACCACGCCGGACGGCAAGTATACCTTCGAAGTCTGGGGAACCAACCTTTCGAACGAAATCACCCGCGGCGTTACAGCGAATACCCCACTTCGCGGTGGAGCTGGCACGCGCTCGCGGGTCGGTTTTGTCGAAGAGCCGCGGATGTATGGCGTAACGGTTCGCGCTAAGTTCTAAGGATAGCGAACTCTGTCTAATCTGATCGGGCGAGCATCAAATCGATGTCTGCTCGATCAGGTTCTGATCGGGAAATGCGGGCTTTGTTCCGCAACCACTCCCAACTTGGCGTCATGGCTCTGTTATGGCGCCGTTTTTTTGGAACAAGCCAATGCATTCGTTTGACCGTCGAACAGCACTTATGGCGCTCGGAGCCCTGCCGTTGATCGGGGCTGCCCCAAGAAGATCGAATGTTACAGTGTTCGAGGCGGCAAAGATTATTACGATGGAGCCCTCTCTCCCTGTATCGCGCTATGTCGCGGTGTCGGATGGGGTTATCCTTGGTCATGCTTCAACTTTGAGCGAACTATCGGCCTGGACCGATGGGCAACAGGTGGAACTTGATAGGCGTTTCGCAGGCAAAGTGCTGATGCCGGGGTTTGTTGAGCCGCATGTTCATCCCATGCAGGCGGCGGTGATGCTTAACCTGCCTTTTGTTGCACCGGACGATTGGGATTTGCCATCCGGTCAATACCCAGGTGCTCGGACACCGGAAGCGTGGCGGGATGGAGTAAGGCGGGAACTTGCTCGTTCGAAGGACAACCCTTTCATTTGCTGGGGCTATCACGAACTTTTTCATGGTCCGCTTGATCGCAAGGTCCTAGACGATCTAGTCCCGGATCGGCCTACTATCATTTGGCAGCGCAGCTTCCACGACGTAATATTGAACTCGGCCGCAATGAAAGCTTGGGGGCTGGATGATCGCGACGCTTTCAATGCTGCAGTAGCCGCTCATAAAGCTGATCCGACCCACTGCGACTTCGGCAAAGCCCACTTCTCAGAATCGGCTCTTTTGATCGCTCTCGAAAAGTTGCGCCCTGCCATCCTTACGCCAGACCGAATTCGCAAGGGTATGGCAGATCTGAAAAGTATTTTTCGTCGCCACGGTGTTACCACCGCCAGCGACATGGCAACCGGTGTTTTCGCTAGCTTCGATGTGGAGGCTGGCTTAATCAAGGCTGCATTCGAACAGCCTAACAGCACTACACGGGTCATGCTGATGCCCTTTGCCAACGGTTTGCCCAAAGATGCCGATCCGCTGGTCTGGCTTGATCAAGTGCGCAACCGCTACCAAGGGCGGCATATCCGTGTTGACAAACGGATAAAGCTCTTGGCCGATGGAGCCTTTTTCGCTCAAAACATGCGAATGAATGCCCCAGGCTACACCGATGGGCATGAGGGGAAATGGATCACCGAGCCAGAACTGCTTCGCCATCAATTAGAAACCTATTGGCCTCTGGGCTTTTCGCTTCACATCCACGTCAACGGCGATGAGGGGTTGGATATAGTGCTTGAAGCAATTCAGCGACTGCAGCGCCGACCTGGGCAGACGATTACACTTGAGCATCTCGGTTATTCCACTGAGGCGCAAAATCGCCGCATAGCTGAAATGGGCCTGATGGTGTCAGCCCAACCGAACTACATCCGCGTTCTAGGGGATGCTTACGCCAAAACAGGATTGGGTCCGGACCGCGCAGCAACAATGAACCGGCTTGGATCTCTAGAAGTTAAGGGTGTGCCGATCGGTTTGCATAGCGACTTTAACATGGCCCCCATTGATCCACTCTATCTAGCGTGGATTGCCTGCAACCGGCTCACAATTGGCGGCAAGGTGAAGGCGCCTGCTGAACGGCTGAGTCTTGATAAGGCGTTGCGCGCGATCACCATTGATGCCGCCAAGGTTATTGGGATGGACCACATGGTCGGATCGATTGCATCTGGTAAACGCGCTGATTTCGTCGCGCTAGATCAAGATCCATTCAACGCAGGGGCCAAACGTCTCAACGAACTGCGAATTCGTGGCGTCGTCTTCGAAGGCAGGCCAGCAGCATGATAAGCATCGATCAGATTATGGGCAGAAGTTCGACTGTCGACATGTATGCCGCACTGCAATCAGTATGCGCTTACTTCAACGCTGTAGCCAAATCCTATCACGCAGGCCGGGCCTAGCGATTTGACGCCGGTGAAGCCATTTAAACCACAGATTGGTCGATAAGACGGTATATGCGTGATGCCAAATTGATGGATAGAGGCGCTGGAACTAAAGGAATTCGGAGAATTCTGATTGGCCAATAATTAATAGAGATTAAGTGAGCATGCAAAGATCAGCCCTGTTGAGGCCACCAGGCCATGGTCCGATATCTCTGGTCTCAGCCTTTCTTGCCCTAGCTTGTTTGCTCCTTCTAGCTTCCTGCGCGCATCAAACTCCGTCGAACAACTTTGATCTCGTGTTGACCGGTGGTCGGGTCATTGATCCAGAGAGCGGTCTAGATGCAATCCGGAACATCGGAGTTCGAGATCGATCGATCGTCGCCGTGACTTCGGCGCAGATAACGGGCCGCATGACTATCAATGTCAGCGGCTTGGTAGTTGCGCCGGGATTTATCGATCTGCACTCCCATTCACCAACACCATTCGGCGTGCGCCAGCAGTTGCTCGACGGCGTGACGACACAGCTGGACCTTGAAGCGGGCGCCTTTCCGGTTTCAGCTTATGGTGAGTATTTCGAGGAGGGTGCGCCGGTAAATTTCGGTGCGTCTGTCAGTCATCTGGCCGTGCGCACCAAGGTATTGACGGGAAAAGACGTTCCATATCTTTTCTCACGAAATGGCACGCAGCCAGCGCCTGAAGCCTTCACCAAGCCAGCGAGTGCCGCAGAAATAGAGGCTATGCGTGCGCTTCTCGACGAGGGAATCAAGTCCGGCGGCATCGGCATCGGCGTCCTGTTGGATTATATCAGCATTGCCGTCAGCCCAGCGGAACTAAAGATGGTCTTTGAAGTGGCTGGCCGTCGCGGGGTTCCGGTAACGGTTCATGTCCGGCGCGGGTTGCCTGGCGATCCGGCAGGTCTTGAAGAAGTGATTGCACTTGCCGAAGCCACTAAGGCACCGTTGCTGATCTGCCATATCGCGCACAGCGCGATGCAAGGGGTTGGCGACTGGCTGGCAAAGATTGATGCCGCCAATGCGCGCGGGGCTCGTATCACAACGGAAACGCTCACTTATGCCGCTGGCGGCACCGCCATTTCAGCGGCAGTTTTCGGGCGCGATTGGCAGTCGATTTTCAACATCACCTACAAGGATGTTCAATGGACGGCGACTGGAGAGTGGTTGACCGAGGAAACATTCCGCCGTTTCCGCCAAGAGCAGCCCGGTGGCATGATCAATCATCATTATGTCAAGGAAGAGTGGATCCGTACAGCCTTGCGCTGGCCAAACATGATGGTGGTCTCGGATGCGACGCCAGCATTTGAAAAGAAAACGCTCGGCAACCCAAACCTCTCGGGGACATTTTCTCGCCTGCTTGGTCGCTATACTCGGGATGAAGCAGTGCTTTCACTATCCGACGCGATCGCGAGAACCAGCCTACATCAAGCGAGATGGCTTGAATCCAGTACACCGGCTTTCAAGCGAAAGGGCCGTATACGCGTGGGTATGGATGCCGATCTGGTTGTATTTGATCTGAATTTGGTTGCTGACAAGGCTACTTACGGAAAGCCGTTTGAACAGCCATCTGGCATACAATATGTTTTCGTTGGCGGTAAGCCGGCAATCTTAGATGGCCAATTGCAGGACCTGGGAGCAGGCGGAAGTCGTTTAGTATCAATTAGGGGGAACTAGGCTTGGCACCGATTGGTTCAAGGTGGCGCCGGTTCGAGGCTAAAGTGCGTCAACAGCCCACATTTCGAGTTGACCCCGACGGTTTACCCGACAAGAACGTTCATCTTAGCTGATGCCAGCCGCATAAACCTGATCAGCTCAGTACAATCCTCAAGCGCGACATTGGTCGTTCAACTCTCATATTCTCTCTATTGTCGGGTAACCCGACAGTTAGGCAGATCCGGCGATGTTGGTTTTGGTTTCTTGACGAAACTGGAGCGGACGAAGGGACTCGAACCCTTGACCCGAACCTTTGCAGGTGCGCTTGTAGGGTCGGCATTGTCGGGTGACCCGGCAACGATGGCAGTTTGCCCTTCTCAATCTTACGAATGCGGGCACAGGCATCCTGAACCGCAATTTGATTGGGCGCCCACCCCCCGGCGTTGGGCAATCATTGCAGCCTTGCTGTCGCTTATGCTCCGCACCAAATTGCGCGTTCCGATGAGCTTTCAAAGAATTCTCGTCGGAAATTGATTGTCTAGGTGCGACAACGAGGGGATGTTATAGGCTGGTCACATCAAGGGGGAAGCTGGCCATGTCATTCCGATCCGTTTCTGTGATCCTATTTGCCATGATTTGGGCCGTCGCAGCCAAAGCCGGCACACTTGATACGCCGGCACAATTGGAGCGGGAGCGCACAATTTTGCAGGTTCTAAAGCAGCCCGGCATGCGGACCGAAATTGCCCGAGTGGAAGCACTATATGCAGCGGACCCCAGAGCCAAAACAGCCTCTGGCAAAGCTACCATCAAACGCGCTGCACATGCGATTGGTGTTCAATCGATCCATTATGCGCTTATGGAAGACGCAAGCCGTAGCGACATCATCTGGACTCCCCATTCGCGCCATAAATGGCATGGGATGGATGTTCCGAATTCAGGTTATGGAATTGAAAACCCAGATAACATCTATCAAGTGGCAACGGTGGTGGGCGGAGGCAAGTATATAATGCATGGCCGTTGGCCAAAGCCCGGCCCAGTGCAGTTCCATGTCGAAGTGCGCGATTCATTGCCTGGCTTGGGTCAAATGGCAGTGGAAGGCTTTCGCCAGTTGGCCACGCTGCAATCCGAGCAGATGAAGATTGCCGAAGATGGAGGCTTTGTCCTTCATATCGACAGTGATCCCCCAGGCGATCGTGAAAACCACCTCGCAATTCCCAAAGAAGGCGTTCTGCAGATTGGCATTCGGCAATTGCTGACGGATTGGGCCGCCCAGGCACCCATTGCGCTGCGTATGGAACGGGTGGATGCTCAACCGACGCCAATGCCGCGTGACTATGCCGTGTTGGCCGCCAGATCCGCTGTTATTCTCGATCAAATTGCGCCTTACTGGCTCGACTATAATAATCGCTATATTTACCCTAGGGTCGCAAACATCATCGCGCCTGTCCGCCAGCGACCGGGCGGCCGCGGCTTATCAACCAGCGGCCATTATGATTTAAAAGGCAATGAAGCGCTTCTAATACAGGTCGATCCTCTCGGGGCCATGTCATTTGGAATGCAGGTGACTGATCCTTGGGGCGTTGCCTATGATTATGCTGAAAACACCAGCAGTTTGAACAACAGTCAGGCGAAAATTGACGCGCAAGGCCTGATGACCTTTGTGATTTCTGCAAAAGACCCCGGTGTTGCCAATTGGTTGGACTCGGGTGGAAGATCAGCCGGTATAGTGACCTTGCGCTGGCAAGGCGTGCCTCAAGCTGCTCCGCTTGACCAAGCAGTGCGCCAGGTGAAGATTGTGACCTTGGCTCAGCTCGATCCATCGCTTGCGCGCGTCTCCCGCAAAGCGCGCGCACAAGAGCGTCAAAAGCGGTACAAAGATTATACTGTCCGGCTGGTTCATTAAGGCCTGCATCCTTTCGACCGACCCATGGAAATGAAAATAACCTTATGAATACTAAGCTTATGGGGAAGGCCGGATAGGAAGACTGTAAATGTGGGTGTTGGGTCGACCTTGTCGGGTCACCCGACATTTAGGTCAATTTTGCTCTTCTCAATTTTAAGAATCTTACCGCCAAAACATGGGGCATAAGAGCCCATAAAAGTTGTATAGAAAAAACTATACAACTTTTCAGAAGGCTCTGAAATTGTAAGTAATTGAAATGTAAGGATTAAAATGGTGCCGCTTAGGTGACTCGAACACCTGACCCTCGCATTACGAATGCGATGCTCTACCAACTGAGCTAAAGCGGCAACGGAGGCGGCGCTTACCAGCGTGATGTGCGTCTGACAAGGGCTGGGCTGGAGATGATGTGAATTTTCCGCTGTCCGGCGCGCACTGTGTTTGTGTGCGCCTTCGGCTTGTGACTAGTTGCGTTTGCGCACAAATTCCGCCCGGAGCACCAAGCCTTTGATGCCGTCATAACGACAGTCAATTTCTTGGGGATCGCCGGTCAGCCGGATCGATTTAATCAGCGTTCCTCGCTTCAAGGTCTGGCCGGCGCCTTTGACATCCAGATCCTTAATCAGCGTCACTTGATCGCCATCTGCAAGCAGATTGCCAACGGCATCGCGCACCTCGACCTGATCGGCAGCAGACTGACGCGCCGCTAATTGCGAGGCAGGCACCCAGTCCCCGCTCTCTTCATCATAGACATAATCTTCGTCGCTCATGGCGTTATCCTGCTGCAGTTTATGTGGGTGCGCGACCACCTTAGCCGGGAGGCTTTGAGAATGCGACTGGCTTTCCACCATTGATTCATTCTGGCCATAAGCCATGCCATGCCGGGGGAGTCTTTGGTTGACGTAGCGTCAGCTGGGGCGCAGCCTTTGCCGCGCTAGTCCACAAAAGAACGGACAGCTAAAAGTGAGAGGAGTATTCCTATGGATAGGATCTACCCTGCGGCACGTATTATTGCCGTAATCTACGCAATTGTCGGGGCGTTTATGATGTTGCCCGAGTCAGCGTTGGTTCTTCTCGTGTTGGGCGGCATTGCCGCTTTGGGAAATAAGTCAGACGACAATCAGAACATATTATTAACGGCGATTGCGCTCAATATTTGCGCGCCGCTCTTGTCGTCCGTTCCCACTGTTGGCGATAAGCTTGCAGCCATTTTCGGGGGCTTTGGCATGGCTTATGCTGGTGCGGCCATTATTGGCATCGCCATGGCGCTCATCGCTCGCGTCCGTTCTGACTGGGCCTAATCCTAGGACTGGTTTTCGGGGGGAGGGGGAGAGCTTGCTCTCCCCCTTTTTCATGCCGGGTCCGGCGCGCCCGTCATATTTTGACCGTGCCTAATCGCGGCTTATCTCATGCGTGCAGTCAATCAGGCAGTGTTAGACCAGAATTGTTACGTCTCAAGAAGATGCCATTCGCGCCCTCAGCAACGCAATATGTTCAGGCCCAATGCCGCAGCACCCACCGAGTATTGATGCGCCGGCTGCCTGCCAGGCAGCGGCGAAGGCGCCATAGCCTTCGGGCGTCAAATCTTTGCGAATCGGGCAGAGCGCTGAGTTAGCTTCAGTATCGGCGGCCATTGGCGGGAAAGCGTTCGCATACACACCGATTTTGATTGCGCTATGCGCCCCCAATTCTGAACGCGCTTCACGGACGGCGGCCTCCATCACTTCTGGTTGGCTGCAGTTGAACAGCAAGGCTTCCGCCCCAACCTCTTTTGCAAGGCGCGCCGCGAGTGCCACACGCTCGCCAGAGCGCAGGAGGGGCGCCTGTGCTGGGTCACGATCGTCCAGCGTAAAAGAAAGCCAGAGCGGCTTTGATGTTGGCGCCGTTAGTGCGGCAGCAAGGCGAGCTTCGGCGAGCGATGAGAGCGTTTCTGCCAGCCAATGGTCAATAGTCTCATTGAGGCCATTGATGAGCACCTCCAACACAATGCGAGCGCGATTAAGGTCAACAAGGTCTGGGCGGTAAGAGCCGCAAACAGGGGGCAGCGAACCAGCGACCCGAACTGCGCGTTGCGATGCATCGGCTATTGCGCGCGCCAGCATCCCAGCGCGCGCCGCCAGCGCCGCCCCTTCAGCTGCAAAGCGATCTGCGCCAATATGAAATGGCACAAGCGCATAGGAATTGGTGGTGATGACATCGGCCCCAGCTTCAACATAGCTTTGGTGCACAGCACTCACAAAATCGGGCGCCTCCATCAGCGCTAATGCGGACCATTCAGGTTGACGAAAAGGCGCGCCGCGCCGGGCAAGTTCGCGGCCGGTGCCACCGTCAAGGATTACAAGCTTATCTGTCATGATCGGCGAGGCTTGTAATTCCATTCCTTCTTCAAGGCCAACTCAAGAGAGAAAATTGAGCCAGTAAAAGCGGGTGGAGCAACTGTGTCTGCACATCAGCGGGTGCTTAGCCAAAATTTGCATCGTCTTTTCAAGACGGGCATGTGTTGGCGAATAGAAGGAAGCTCATCATAAGATCCTAGTCTGTTCGGGCAGGGGATCAGCTTGATGCGGCTACCACGAGATAGGGGCCGGGTTATGCGCGCTACGAGAACGTCGTCAGCTGAATTCGATAATGGCTGGCGGATCGTTTTAGGCGCAGCCCTTGCCGCGGGCACTGGCGTTGCGTTGGTGTTTCTAAACTTCTCGATGTTTGTCTTGCCGTTGTCGCAAGAGCTTGGTGTGTCGCGCGGCGACCTAGGATCCATCCAGGCACTTATTGTCACGGCGGCCCTCGGGGCACCCCTTGCCGGACGAGCCGCAGACCGATTTGGCGTGCGTGCTGTTTTCATTACTTGCACGAGCGTTGTGGCCTGCGTGCACCTGCTGGTTGCAGCATTTGCCACCAGCTTGTTTGATATTGCCCTCTCTGTGGCGGCAGTCGGCTTTTTTGGTGTTGGCTCGACAGCAGTCGTTCTGACCCGGCCAATTAATGCTCATTTCCGCGAGCGCCGCGGCTTAGCATTAGGATTGATGGCTGTGGG
>JACCEC011575411.1_pt1 | contig 42645 bp, 37 predicted proteins | sample 7450121 | NCBI WGS metagenome assembly JACCEC01 (sample SAMN15323455, study PRJNA562643) | freshwater metagenome | isolation source: river surface water | place: USA:Blue River Watershed | collected 2017-08-18 | reverse complement strand
GATTTGGACTATTTGGACTTCCAATATAAATATTCCCCATACCCGCTTGACCTCCAAACGTGATATTATTTGATGAATCGCGTGTCAAGAATGAACCAATATTCGATGTATTGACAAAGGCTACATCTACTTGTCCCGCGTCCGTAATCGCATACCCATTCATACTCAAATTGCCACTAAAACGCCCTGTACCATTCACATCAAGTGAGTAGAGTGGATTCGATATATTGATACCTACACGATTTGTCGCCGAATTCGTATAGATCAAATTCGTATTCACTCGGAGATTTCCCGCCACATTTGCGTCCCCATTCACATCCAACGTATATTGAGGATTATTATTATAAATACCTACACGATTCGCATTGCTATCGACATAAAGTGTATAACTGTCAATAAACACATTGCCAAAGAGGTAAGCATTTCCGGAAACGTTGAACAACCCAGACACATTCGCATGTGTGGTTTGAATCGTCCCGGAATTCAATATATTCGCACTAATCAAAGTACCCTTGATGTTTGCCTCGCCATCGACGCGAAGTCCATCCAATACGTTCACATTCACGGAGGATATATTTTCGGTATTGTATATATTCACAGTATTCAGATTTCCTTCCACATAGGTGAGTCCGTTGAAATATGCGATCTTATCGATATAAATATTATCAGAGTATATATTCTCATAATTGATAATGTTGGATGAGTAAAGGTTCCCGGAAAAGTATGAATCACCTAATGCGTTGAATATATTCGATACTTCCAAATTCGATGTATATATATCCAGATCATGAATAATATTTCCGCGACTGTATACATTTCCATCTATGTTTGCATCTCCAAATACATCTAACGCATATTGTGGATTCGAATTGTTGATACCCACGCGATTTGTTGACGCATTTGTATAGATCACATTGTTATTTACTCGCAGATTTCCAGCAATATTTGCGTCTCCATTCACATCCAACGTATATTGTGGATTATTATTATAAATACCTACGCGATTCGCATTGCTATCCACATAAAGTGTATAACTGTCGATAAATACATTGCCGAAAAGGTAAGCATTTCCGGAAACGTTGAAAATACCGGTGATGTTAGCATGTGTGGTTTGGATCGTTCCAGAATTTAATATATTCGCACTAATCAACGTGCCTTTGATGTTTGCTTCTCCATCGACACGAAGTCCATCGAGCACATTCACATTTACGGAAGATATATTTTCAGTATTGTAAATGTTCGAAGTGAAGAGGTTTGCTTCCACATAGGTGAGTCCGTTGAAGTAGGAGATTTGTTCTACATAGAGATTGTCGCTTTGAAGGTTTCCATAATTGATCACATTTCCAGAGTATATATTTGCTTCTACATAAAGATCTTTATGTACGACGATAAAGTCATTCACTTCCAGATTTCCAGTGATGATATCATATTGATTGATAATATTTGCGCTTTCCAAATTTCCGGAGAGTGCTAATGAATTCGTATTTAGCTTTTCGAGGACGATCAAATTTGCCGTTGTGATATTTGATGTATTTTTGATATTGTACGAGAATATGTTTGATGTACCATTTTCGATATAAATATTTCCATTGAAGTATGATTCACTTTGAACCATCAGATTTCCGATCACATTTGCGTTGCTCTGAACTGCGAGATTTCCAATTACATTTGCGTTATTTTGGATTGCTAAATTTGCCATCATATTTACATTTCCATTCAATTGAGTATTTCGTTGAACCGTTAGATTTCCATTCAGTTGTGTATTTCCGCTATTATATATATTTCCCGAAACGCGCGCATCTCCATTTATATCCAAATCATATTGTGGATTAGACGTATTGATACCCACGCGATTTGTTGTCGCATTTGTATAGATCACATTATCATTGACCCTGAGATTTCCTGATACATTGGCATCCCCATTCACATCCAACGTATATTGTGGATTATTATTGTAAATACCTACCCTGTTCGCATTGCTATCGACATAAAGTGTATAACTGTCGATAAACACATTTCCAAAGAGGTAGGCATTTCCGGAAACGTTGAGCAAACCGGTAATGTTGGCATTTGTTGTTTGGATTGTTCCGTGAGTGAGTACATTTGCTGTAATCAAAGTGCCTTTCACGTTTGCTTCTCCATCGACGCGAAGTCCATCGAGCACATTCACATTGACCGAAGATATATTTTGTGTGTTATAAATGTTTGAAGTGAATAGATTTGCTTCCACATATGTGTTTCCATTGAAGTATGCGATCTTATCGATATAAATATTATCGGAGTATATATTCTCATAATTGATGATGTTGGAAGAGTATATATTTCCGGAGTAGTAGGCATCACCAAGGGATATGAGTGTGCTATTTACTTGAAGATTTTGGGTGTATATGTCGAGAGCATTGTTGATATTTCCATAACTGTCCAAATTGCCATAAATGTTCACATCATTTGCATTGATGATATTTGCGTATAATATATTGGGTAAATCAATATTTCCATAAATGGTGAGGTTGCCACGGATGAAAATATTAAATACATCGAAATAATCTGTCACATTTCCACGAAGGGCATTGAAACCCGAGATGTTCACTTGAAGCCATGGGGGATATACGATTGTATTACCGATAGTGAGAATATTTGCGTATAGATTACCGGTAAGAAGATTTCCGGCAATATTTGCGTTTTGTGTAACAAGATTTACGAGATTTGCTTCGAGACATTCAACGCGAAGAGCATTATTCACCGACAAGTTGGCTACATCCAAATTTCCGCTTACATTACCACCTTGGAAATTGATCACATTTGCCAACACATTGCTTTGAAGGTATGTTTGTCCGCGAACAGTGAGACTTCCGCTCACATTTCCACTGAGATAGTTGATTACATTTGCGTTGATATCTTTATTGAAGTATGCGACATTTGCGACATATAGATTGGATGTATTGGTGAAATTTCCTACGTGGATATTATTGATGATATTAATGCTATTTCCGATATTTCCATTTTGATAATTGAGTATATTTCCGAGTATTTCGCCATTGGATCGTAATAGATTGCCAACGGTTAAGTTTCCAACATAGAGATTTCCGTATACATTTCCATTTTGTGAATTGATCACATTGCCTTCCAAATGTCGCACATTCCCACTCCCATAATTGATCACATTTGCTGTCATATCACCTGCCACTAAATTCGATACATTCAAAAGTCCGCTTACATTTCCACGGATATAATTGATCACATTACCGAGAATTTCGATATTTGATTGAAGAAGCCGGTTAACCACCATATTTCCCGTATACAAGTTGCCACTCACATTTCCACTCACATAATTGACGATTGACGCCGTTGTGATCCGATCTAAGTAAGTATCGCGGTACACGTGGAAGTCGCGATATACATTACCATCATTATAATTGATAATATTGGCTAATATATCATATTGGAATGCGGATTGTCCATCTACAATCAAATTCCCAATTTGTGCGACATTGGATATACTGCTCTGTTCCGAATACGTGATATTCGAGTAGGTGTCATTAAAGACCGAAAAACCGTATACTTGGAGATTTCCAATGGTGAATTCATTTGACACATTACCGCTGACGAAGTTGATCACATTACCATTGATATCTTTTCGCGAAAAGATCTGATCATCTACCAACACATTTCCGACACCCAAATTTCCGGCAATATTTGCCACCACAACGACGATGCCATTACCGGCAATGCCATCCAGTTTAATATTTCCGAGAACCGCCATATTTCCCACGGTTAAATTGCCGTATACGATACCTTGATTATATGCCAATACATTGCCACGTGTTATATTGCCAACGCGCAAGTCTATCCCGACACTCAAATTTCCACTCACATTGCCATTTCCATAGTTGATTACATTTGCGGTTATATCGCGATCAAAGCGGGAAACACCGGAAACCACCATATTTCCGACTGCCAAATTTCCGCTCACATTACCGCGGACATAATTGATCACATTTGCGGTTAAATCAACGCCGATACTTGCGACGCTGGCAATATTGATATTTCCAACGGCCAAATTTGCGTATACATTACCATTATTATAATCGATGCGATTACCGCGAATGATATTTCCGATACTCATATCAATACCCACTGCCAAATTTCCGGTTATATTACCATTTCCATAATTGATCACATTGGCAGTGATATCGCGGGCAAAACGGGAAACACCGCCAACATCGAGATTTCCGCGTATATTGCCGCGTACATAATTGATTATATTTGCGGTGAGATCAAGACCAATATTTGCGGAACGTTGAATATTTATATTTCCAACCCCCAGATTTCCAAACACATTGCCACTATTGTAATATACCAAATTGGCAAATGTAATACCATTGATATTCGCATTTCCCATGATCAAATTTCCGCTCACATTGCCGCGATGATAGTTCACAATATTTGCGCTGGTGATCCGTCCAATGGATAAATCGGTGGCCACATTACCATTTCCATAATTGATGACGTTTGCGGTTATATCGCGATCAAATCGAGAAACACCGGATACAATCATATTTCCCACAGTCAAATTTCCGCTCACATTGCCGCGAACATAATTGATTACATTACCGCGCATATTGATATTTGATTGTAATAGGTTGCCAACAATCATATTTCCACTATACAAGTTGCCGTTTACATTACCACTCTCGTAATTGAGTACATTTGCATTGGTAATTCGGTCTAAGTAGGTATCACGATATACGTGGAAGTCGCGATATACATTGCCATCATTATAATTGATAATATTTGCAAGTATATCATATTGGAAGGCGGATTGACCGGGTACGATTAGATTTCCGATTTGGGCAACGTTGGAGACGGTAGTTTGTTCGGAAAAGGTGATATTGGAGTATGTGTCATTAAAGACGGAAAATCCGTATACTTGGAAATTTCCGGCGGTAAAGTCGCCGCTTACATTACCATTTTGAAAATCGATCACATTGGCACGGGTATGCGCTTCCACTTCTAAATTTCCATTTAGAAGGAGATTATGACCGCGTACATTTCCGTAAATATTACCGTTATTGTAATTGAGCACATTTGCGTTGGTGATACCTGCCAATTCTACGTTGCGTAAACATGCGAAGTTTGTAGCCATATATGTATACACATCACTTAATGTGTCGGGATCGAAAGAAGTACTAAAACCGCTAAGAATGAATTGAACGAGATAGTTGAGATTGAAAGGGGTGAGTTTATAATCATATGCGATTATACAACCAAGGGATAGATTGGTGGAAACACCTTGACTATTGGTACCGAGATAGTTGCGACTTGTATTAAAAGGATTATAATCTTGTCCTAAACTGGTCGATTGGACGATATAGGATGGACCATATCCATTAAGATACATGGTTAAAGGTTGACCATCGCTACTTCCCATTTCGATTGTAATTAAATACCACTCATTGATGATAAATCCGATATGGCGAACTTTATCGGCACTACCGTTGATATTAATCGAGAATTCAACATCGCTATAAAGTGGATTTGTGGTACGGTATCGGGTTAATGTAATACCGAGATTATCATTATCGCTTGGAATCGAAAATTGGGCAATTCGTTCGAAATCGCTACTCATATTTTTATCAAACGCGAAAAGGGCACACATCGTGAAACCCTTTTCGGAGTCATTAAAGAGGCCGCGATAAGAGCCAATTTTGAAATTGAGTATCCCACCTGCTTGATTGATATTATTTGGATTGGGGATATACATCGACTGATTGATTAATTGGGCTTGATTATACGTGAATTGAACAAACGATGTGCCCGGTGAAGAAGGGACGGGTTTATAGCCACCGATCGCACGGAAAGAGGGTTGCCGACTCGAATTGGGTTGAACATATCCATCCCAAAGAACGACTTTACTACCCGAATTTAAATTCAAATGTTTTGCTTGTACATTCACCACTGGATCATAGGGGATGGGTACTTGTTGATAAATGATATCTCCATAATCCGCAATAGCAACGGTGAAAGGTGTGCCATCTTTCATTAAAATCTCTCCTTCCATAATCAGATTTTGGGTCACTGTCAAGTTGCCCACTTCTACATTATTCAAATCGACCATCGGTCCCGTGTCTCCCGTATAACCTGTGTACCCTGTATAACCCGTATAACCGGTATACCCCGTCGGTCCCGTTGCGCCCGTATTTGCCGCGCTACCTTCTGGACCCGTGTACCCGGTATAACCCGTATAACCGGTATAACCCGTCGCACCTGTATTTGACGCACTACCTGCCGGACCCGTATAACCGGTATAACCTGTATAACCGGTATAACCGGTATCACCCGTGTAGCCTGTATAACCCGTTTCACCTGTAAAACCTGTATAACCTGTATAACCCGTATAACCCGTGTAGCCGGTGTACCCAGTATAACCTGTATCACCGGTATAACCAGTATAACCTGTGTATCCGGTATAACCCGTAAAACCGGTATAACCTGTATAACCGGTATAACCTGTATAACCGGTGATCTCGGGACCTGTGTAGCCGGTATAACCGGTGAAACCAGTATATCCTGTGAAACCAGTATAACCCGTATAACCGGTATAGCCAGTATAACCAGTATAACCCGTAGCACCTGTTTCGAAGGCTTCACCGGGGGCACCGGTATAACCGGTATAACCGGTAGCGCCAGTGTAGCCGGTGTATCCGGTATAACCGGTGGAACCAGTGTATCCGGTATCACCATAAGGACGAGTGGATCGTTTGATTAAACCGGAAGGATCGAGATATAAATTGGGCATTTCGTCGGTGGTATCACCGAAGGTGTTGGAAAGATAGAGTTTAGGGATATTGGCATTTCCGTTAATCTCTAAGTTGGATATATCAACATTTCCGTAGAAAGAGGCGTTAGTGGTGAGTAATTCGTGGGTATCGACTAACTTTTGACCGACGATCACTTCGGCTTTAAATATTTCGGTATTGATGGGGTTAGCATTTTGATATACATGTGGAGGATTGGAGGAGGAATTATTGGGTGTGGTATTTCCACTTGCCACGGATCCTTGGAATCCTTTTTTTATGCTACTATTCTCTTTATGTAAAAAATTATACTTATTCATAGAGAAAGATAAGTTATATAACTATTACAACATTATATAAAAAATTATCAAAAAAACGCGTACTCGTACTTCTCTAAAAAGAAGAAGTGAAAAAGTAAAGGAAGAAACATACGAAAATAAGAAGTATGAAATATCAAATGGATATAGAGAACATCCGCGTATAAAAAGTATATATAATATCATTTATATTTTTAAAGAATCCCATACAATGAGTTCTGAACAAGCCCAACCCCAACCTCAGCCCCAGCAGCAAGAGTTTAAGAAAGGCGTGACGATCCTGGTTGCTACACCTTGTTATGGTGGCCAAGTTTTCCAAGGATACATGCACTCCATCCTTGGCCTTCAACGTATTTGCGACCGAATTGGTTGGAATCTTGTTGTGAAGACGCATGGTAATGAGTCGCTCATTCCTCGTGGTCGCAATCTGTATGTTGCGATGACACTGGGTATTCCTCAAATCACGCATCTTCTGTATATCGACGCGGACATCACTTTCCAACCAGAGTCAATCGTAAGAATGGTTCAAGAAGACCGTGATATTACCGGTGCGCTGTACCCGAAAAAATGGGTGAATATCGCGAAGATTCGTGATCTTGCCGTGAAAAATCCGGATATGGATCCTCTGAAACTGGAACAAATTGCACATGATTATGTGATCAATGTGGATGGTGGAAATATCCCGATTCAACGTGGTTTCATCAAGTGTAAGTATATCGGAACAGGTATGATGCTCATCAAGCGTCAAGTTCTTGAGAAGATGGTGGAAGCGTATCCTGAAACGAAGTACAACAATGACATCGCAGGCTATAACGCACCAGAACTGGTGAATAACTTCTACGCTCTCTTCGATTGTATCATTCATCCTGTTTCGAAACGCTACCTTTCGGAAGATTATCTCTTCTGTGAACGATGGACTCAACTTGGTGGTGAGATATGGGCAGACATTACTGCGGATCTAACCCACACGGGCACTTTCGATTTCCGCGGCTCGTTCGGAACTCATATTCTGCATCAAAGCCAAATAGTCCCTGACTCCGCACCACAGAATGGTAATAACACCTCAAAACAAGTCGAGGAACCGAAACCTGTTGTAGAGGAGGTTAAAAAAGTTGAGGTGGTAGAGGATAAAAAAAAAGATCGTGTCAAGTTTGTTAATTCCATCTAGATAAGATGATAAGATGATGAGATGATGAGATGATTAATTATATTCAAATACATTATATAAAATAAAAATTATTTTATAAATGAAAAAATGGATATAAAGAAAGAGAGACATAATAATGTGATAAGAGAATAACCGAAAAAGATGGAACATAAACTATCGTGGAATCGAATCCACTTCAAAAATTATGAGAAGTATTGTATGAATTATCATCAACAAGAGAGTAATCAAATTACATATCATTGGGATCATGTACCCGAGTCTGTATTATTTGATTCTGGTTTTATCACAAATTTTCATGATATCCGTATGAAACGAAAGGGGTATTATCAAAATGGTAAATATTATAATATTGTTCGTGAATATGGATTAGATGGCATTTCAATCGATAATAGTGGCGACTCGTTCTTTCATATATGCGTATTACAAGTTATTGCCCAAAAAGATAAACCCATTTATTTTTATATATCGAGTGTATAAAAAGTGATTTATACGCTTCTTCACATATGACTCCATCCATAATAACCTAACCATCACGCCAAAAAAATGATCTATGCTTTACCCCAATTATATAAAGCCGTAATTCTCGCGCGTCCTTCCAAAGTGTGTAAATCGCCGTATCTTGCCGACATTTCCGTATATGATCCCAATGATCCATCCTCCATTCTTGAAGAATGTGTGATGGCACATACTCCCGCGTTGGGTTGTTGTGGCCTGATCGCACCTGGTACGATCGTTTATTGTACCAAATCGGATTCAACCAAGAATAAGTCAAAATATGTGATCCATCATGTTGCCGGTGAAAATGGAGAAATAATTGGAGTGAATCCGATGCTTGCGAATCCAATTGTGAAATCGCTATTATTGAGTGGTACAATCGGAATGTATTCTCATATTTCGAATTTGAAGAGTGAAGTGGTTGTCGGTGATTCTCGCTTTGATTTCTCATTTACAACGGAAAGTGGGAAACTTGTATATTGTGAAGTGAAAAACGTTCCCCTTGCCGATGTAGTGGATGTGCCCGCAAAAGAGCGGAAGAAGATGGATCTCTCTTCCTACGATTTTTCGAAGAAGATCGCCATATTTCCGGATGGATACCGAAAGTCAAAAAGTGAACCAGTGAGCGAGCGCGCATTGAAGCATGTGAACCATTTACGGGAAATTCACACCACCCATCCGGAAATTGAGTGTGTACTCATCTTTTTGATTCAACGAAGCGATGTTGATGCGTTCAAACCGTCCTCATTGGATCCGATTTATCAAAAGGCGGTATATGACGCGATGGAAAGTGGTGTACATGTGTTGCCACTATGTGTGGAGTGGAAGGGAAATGAATGTTTCTTTCTCAAATGCGTGAAGGTTTTATGATAGAGAGATAGAGATTTATGATTTATACACACAAAATAACATAATATTATAATGAATAATTTATATTTTACATATTTTATGATTTTATGATTTTTTTGCTTATCTCGGTCTAAGCATTATTTACAATATTTTTACATCCGAGTCTTTATTTGTTTTTTGTTTTTATTTTTGTTTTTTATTTTTGATAATAATAATAATATAACATATAATAATCACATAACATACATCACATACGCAGGATCAATCACCGTGCGCATGTACGCCTTGACATCATCCGAAAGAAGTGCCGAAATTTCGCGCACATCTTGGCTCTTTTCCGCAGATGTACGTGATCTCTTTCCACCACCACTTGTGATGGACTTGACACGTTCTGCAAATGCGCTCTGTGTCTCAGCATATCTCTCTTGAGCAGCAAGATATATCTTTTGAGATGCTCCCAGGGCAGCACGCGCTGCTTCATGGGCAGCCTTCTTTTGTAAAAGAATATCTGGCCTATCATCGGCAAGTGCCATCCAATCATCCTCCTCATCCAGAGGGGCATCAGCTTCTGCGTCGGCAGATTCATCCGCGGCAGCAGCTTCATCCGATGCGGCTTGTGCGACAGCGGCTTGTGCGGCGACAACAGCTTGTGCGGCAGGTTCAATATCGGCAGCTCTCTCCATCATGTTGGCAAACTCTCTTGTGAGTCTGTCTGCCATGTCTGAATGGTGGTGCGGTTTACCTTTCTGAGCGGATGCTCCTGAATACTTGTTTAGCAAACAGATGAGATCATTCGCCGTGCCGTGCTGAAGAACAGCAAGGAACTCGCCGATGGCACCACCTTTGACACCATGAGCATGTGTGCTCTTGTCATAAAGATGAAGACCTTCATATGGGCAGAAATCACTCATTGGATCAAGAATATATATTCTAATCACAAAATCAGGAAATCCATTCCTTTGAATTAGCGTTTCGACACTTTCAAGCCATGCTCTCTCCTTTCTAGATCCAGAGCCCTCCTTATTCAGTTGAGCAATAGCTCCACCACTATGTTGAGGTGTTGATTGAGGATAGGATGGCTTTGCGCGATATGCTTTAAGAAGAGCCAACGCAGCGGCGTTATCGTCTTTGCTGTATCGAACGGGTTGCCGCTCAGACACATCGAGCGGGCGCCAATTACTCATCTTCTATAAAATAGATAAATAAGTGTGGGTTTTGTTATATTTTGTACGATCATTTGTTCCACTTATATAATATTTATTTATCATTTTTTATTTTTTATTTTATAAATGATTGTACATTTTTATATATGTTTACGTTCCATGATATTTCATGATATGTTTTATTATACAACGTAATTTCATTACACAACATACTTTTTGTAATCCGGGTGAATTACACTGCGCATGTACGTCTTCACATCCGAAGATAGAAGCGCGGAAATGCGGCGTACATCGCTCTTCTTTGCTTCGCGAGGTCGTGTTCCTCCACCACTTGTGATGTCGTAGATAGACGTATTGAACGCATGTTCCGCGGAAACATATCTCTTCTGAGCTACATGTAGGGCCTCACGTGCTGCTTCCACTTCTAAATGAGGATCCGGAATTTCATCGGCAAATGCCATCCAATCATCTTCATCATCATAATCTTTGGTAGAAGTGGGTTGAACTTCTTTCTCAGACACCGTGGGAGCAGCGGCAAGATCAAGGGCTTCTTTTGCGGAAGCTACCTGGGCAGCGCGCTCCATCATCTCTGCGAAAAGCCGCCTAAGATCAGCGGCAATCGCGGAATAATCCATTTCTTGAATAGCTGTGCGTGTCGATGAACGACCCGAATACTTGTTCAAGAGAGTGATCAACTCACTCGAAGTTCCATGTCGGAGAATATCAAGAAACTCGCCGATCACACCACCTTTACCGTTTGGTTGGTAAAGAATGGGGATGGAAGTATCCATACCCGAAGTGAAAGACGCCATGGGATCGATGATGTGAATCGCGATCGTGAAATCAGGAAAGTGTTTTTGAATCATCTTGACAACAAGGTCAAGCCATGCCCACTCTTTGGTGGACTCTTCTTTTTGTCCAGTGTGGTCATCTTTTGTTCTTCCAGGTAAAAAGGGTTTTGCGCGGTATGTGCGAAGAATCGCCATAGCATCGTTATTTCGACTTGATCCATACGCCACGCTCAGTTTTAATAGAATCGTATCTTTCTTTTGGTATAATCTTTTATATTTCATGTAGGTTCAATATAGAAGATTTCATGTCATTTTTTTAAGAGATCATTTACGTTCATTGCGAAAACATATAAAAAATCATATATATAAAATAGACATAAACCATATAAACCATATAAACCATATTTATTTGACAAAAAAATATGGATCATGATCAATTCAAAGTGGTGAATCCAAGTTCACGTTCATTGATTGTTTCCTTTGGTGGATTTGCCTTACAATTTGGCCGCATTCCACCCTTTGAGTTCCTCCACTTCCTCAATACACACTTCGATCAAACGGATAAACTCTTTTACGTAGATCGTCATCAGATCCATTATCATCACGGGATTTATGGTATATCCTCCAACATTGAAGAGACTGTTTCTCATTTACGTAAAGAGATCGCCGGCTATGAACGTGTTTTCTTTATGGGTGTTTCGGCGGGTGGATATGCGGCGATTCTTTTTGGTTCATTATTAAATGTGGATCATGTGATCGCCTTTATTCCTCAAACGATCCTCTATCATTCGAAATATGATCCGAAATATAAAGATCTTCTACCATATATTTCCGCCACAACCCAATATCATCTCTATGGTGATCTTTCCATTCAAAATCCAAAAGATGCCCATCATATTTCACATTGTATTCGGATACTCCATCCAAATGTTCATATATATAAGAAGGCGCACTTGGTGCTTCCTGAAATGCGAAATAGTGGTGAATTACGCGATATACTATCAAGTATTATTTCACCATAAATATATGATTCCTCTGTCTTATAAAGTACCTTTATATGTGCCAAATACGCGATCCCATAGTGAGAAGCGCTTTCCATAATTAAAATGATTCCATCGATGATGATTATCATGATCAATGGTATATAATGAGATTCCCAAGAGTTGGGGTATCCAAATACATTGAACAAAAGAACCTACTTTTCGTATATCTTTCCCGCTATGTCCGCATAATTCGATATATATTTTGGAAATATAGAGCATGCTGATCATATACGGTGAAATATCAAAAACGCGTGAACATAGATAGTATGAGAGATAAAAGGGGATCACATTGGATAGTATGAGATCACCGATGTGATGGTGATAGGTGGTGATGAAGGTGGGATGTGTATGAGTGTGATGGTATTTATGAAAGTGATGATATAAGAATGGAACTTTATGTTCGATGCGATGTGCGATGTAGTGGAAGAGGTCGAAGATGATTTCGAATACAAAGGATTTGGGTATGAAGAACACGGCATCGCGTGTATAATGGGGAGAAATATCATTTTGATAAAAGAGGAAGTATAAGAATATCGCATCCATGAGAGAGATTTGGAAGAAAGGGAGTATTTCACTTTGATTTTCATTTGATTTTCCGTTGCGCATTCCGAGGTTGATCATTTCATAACTTCGTGTATTATATTCAAGAAGGGCATATAAGAAGGAGTTGCGGAAGAGGGATATGAGAAAGAGTGGAAGTAGAGAGAATGGGTTCCAGGTTTTAGAGAAGCAAAGAGTGGCCATATAGTCGATATATCCATAACCAACAAAGAAGAGGTTTATACATACAAAGTTGAAGAACGAACGAAGCGAAATCATTGTGATTCTTCACTTTTTCCTTTATATCAAAAATAAAAATATATCAAATACTATTTGATATAGAGAAAACATTATATGGATTGGATATGATCTTACTTTTTGATTTTGATCGATTTGGCGATTTGAAGATTTGATTTTTGTATGCGTGTAAGGAGAGCTTTATTCTTCTTGATAAAAGGTTTGAGATGTTTCACGATCGTTTCAAAGCGCAACTCTGCCACTTGATCATCTGCGACACTTTGTGGAATACCGTAATATTCATCAAATTGTTTCCCATATGCTCCATATTTGGCATTTTCTATTGATAAACCGAGTTTGGAGCACATGTTGAGCATCTTCTCTTCGGATGTTGCTTCGATTTCGATGTATGGAGGCAATCCGGGGATTACATCGATCACGATTTCATTTACGGAAGGCACCTTCCATTTTTCACGGAGTGTTTCGTGGTATGCTTTTTGTACAAAACCGGCTCCAATCATGAAGTTTCGGGCATCTTCGAGAGAGATGGATTCGTCCAATTCAACTTCATATTCGCTGGCGTACTTATTTGCGCCATACTTTTTGATCGTCATCGTGATATTTTTATCTTCTTGGCGAACGCGGGCGTATCCACGCTCTTCTTTATTTTGAAGATGGAAAATATAGCGACGATAAAGCATGAGTGGATGGATGCGTTTTGCTTTGAGCTTCTTCAATTTGGCGCGCATGGCGTCAATATCGATATTTAAGAATCGGGCTTCGATCTCTTTCATCTTCTTCTATACTTTATCTTTTGATTTTTTGTTTCTTCCATTTTCTATTTTTTATCGATTCTTATTCAATATTGAATGTACAAAATATTCAATATAAAGAGTATGAATATAAAGGTGAATAAAACAGAATGTTCCAATGTGGAATTTGTGGAGAAGATTATGAGGAGAAAGATTTGATCTTCCTTTGTGAAAAGAAGCATATATTTTGTCGAGAATGTTTCGAATTATATAAAAAACATGCTCCTCATCATAATGAAAATCTCACGTATCAGAATTATGAGGATTATATAGAACACATTCCATGTCCAATATGTCGAAAGAGCATTGAAGTTGCTTCTTATCAAAATTTTACGGGAATTGTGAAAGGTGAAAGTTCCGATTCATGTTCAAATCCAAATATACGTTGGAAAATCGAGTATAAAGATGGATTGCGACATGGGATCACAAAGATATGGAGTAAGAGTGGTGATCAACTTATTTCCGAAATCACCTATGAACATGGGATCAAACATGGTTTATGTAAAAAGTATGCGATCAATAGTGGCGTGGGAATCTATTTTAGTACGGAAGTGAATTATATCGATGGAAAGAAGAGTGGTATTTTCACGCGTAAAAGTCAAAATGGTCATGTGATTGAAACACGGGAATATATGAATGATATATTGGATGGTCATGTGATCAAATATTATGTACCGGAAAGATCGATATTTATTTCAAAGAAGGAGTGTGAACATTACTATATCAATGGAAAGATGAATGGAACAAATATATCTTATTGGTATAATGGAAATATTATGTCAATATGTCAATATATAGATGATATGCCGCATGGCATTGCGGAACAATTTTATGAAAATGGTGAAAAGTGTGAAGAGATCCATTATGAGTATGGGAAGAAGTGTGGGAAGCATGAAAGGTGGTATAAGGGTGGTATAATCAAGAGTATTGCGTATTATGTGAATGATATGATAAATGGTCAATATATTGAGTATAGGGATGATGGGAGTGTGTATAAAGAGTGTACATTTATAAATGGGAAGTATGACGGTGAGTATAAAGAGTGGCATGTAAATGGTGTTCTTGCCATGCGGATCTTTTATGTGAAAGGGGAAGGGGAAGGTGAGAATCGCACATGGTATAAAAACGGGCTTCCGATGAGTTTGATTCAATATGTGAAGGGGAAGAAGAATGGATTGTATCAAATGTGGTCGGATAGTGGGACGTTGATACAATCGGCGATTTATAAAGAGAATAAGAAAGTGGAAGAGTGATACATTCAATAGTAAACTCAAATATCAAAATCAAATATCAAAATCAAAATCAAATATATAAATATTCTTTATTTTCGAACATGTGGATAAGATTGAATAAACCATTCAATCGTTTCGTTTAAGCCAACTTCAAAAGGTGTGAAAGTGAAGTCTGGGAAGAGTTCTTTGATCTTTGCGTTTGATACGCTCTTCTTATATTGACCATCTGCCTCTTGCCTTTCCGCATCTACTACCAAATCCAATGTATAATCCATCTTCTTTGCTATCAAGATTGCGACATCTTTAATCGAGATTTCATCCTCTTCACCAACGCTCAAAATGAGATTTTCGCGACCGTGATATTCGCGGAATATGCGAAGAATAAGGCGTGCCAAATCGCGCGAATAGATAAATTGGCGTAATGGTTTTCCACTTCCCATGATGGTGAAAGGCTCACCGCGCATTTTCTGTAAGTAGCATTTATGAATAAGCGCCGGGATCACATGTGCGTCTTCAAGGTGAAAATTATCATACTTCCCGTATATGTTTGTAGGTATGACACAAATGTAATCGCGATTATATTCGCGTTGATAAAGTTTACATTGAACTTCGAGCATTCGTTTTGCGTATGCATATCCGCAATTTGATTCATGGGGTTCGCCTTGATGAAGCATCTCTTCGCGTATGGGATAAGATACGCGATCTGGGAAGATACATGTGGATAAAATACATATCATCCGTTGTATGCCGCAAGCATGTGCGGCTTTGATCACATTCATATTTATAATCATATTCTCTTCAAACATGCGAACATTGGTATGAAGATTTTTGAACAATCCGCCCACTTGTGCGGCTAAATGAATGATCCCGGTGATCTCGTATTGAGTACACAATTTGGCAAATGTTTGATAGGTATCTTCGTAATGGAGAAGATTACAATCTTTAGAAGAGAGTGGCATCCATACTTCTGCATCGCACTCGCACTCTTGAAGCGCCTTTCCAACGAGACCCGAGCCACCCGTGATGATGATCATATTCGATGAAATATGATTCTTTCTATGATAAAAATAGATTTAATATAATATGATAAAACGATATTCTTTTTACCATCCTTCTTTGGTTCCACCGCTGTATGGTTTTCCATGCTTTTCGCGAATCATAATCTCATTGATCGATTCTCCATCATCATCATTGCGATAAAGATACACAAGAATGCGTCCATACTTATCAAACTCCAAACACTTCATCTTGACGATGGCGTTCTCTCCGCCCATCAGCTCAATAAATCGCATTTTTGCCGCTTGTGCGAGCTTCTTCTCTTCATCGCGATTGGGATCATCCTTCTTCGGTTTCATCTCTGCGCAATCATATCCCATTGCGCGAACTTTATACTTCATCATTTCGCCATTATACTCGAAGAGTGCGGTACATGTATCGCCATCATATACATCAACAATACGGGCATAGATCGTTTTATTTTCAAATGAGAAGAGTGGAATTTTGGAAGGATCCGCTCTTTTAAGGCGATCGATCAACATCGAGTTGGAATCCATTTTACCTTCAAGACGAATGAAGAGATTGAAAAAACAATTCATACTCTATATCTTTCACGAAATCTCTCTATATTCATACTTTTATATATGAAAATCAAAATCAAAATCAAAAGAGTATTCCGAAAGTGGATAGCATGAGTACGGAGGTGATAATGCCGCATGCGTAGTAAATCGACTCTTCATTTTCGGAAATATATTTAATCGCATCTTTCATATACTCGTGATCGAGATCAAAATCAAAATCATCTCTTTCCATTCTTCTATACTCTTTATATAAATTATTTACGAAATTATTCTTTTTCTCTATTTTCGAAGAACGTTTTTTTATTTTTCTTTTTCCGTGAACGCTTTTTCTTTTTCAAGAAAAAGAAAAAGGGTTCTGAATATAGAAGAAAAATGATAAAAGATAAAAGCGAGAAATCAAAAAATACGATTGAGAAGATGTTTCATATGAATATGGGTATTCCGCAGCAAGCGGCTCCACCTCAAAAGGAGGGTTCTGCGCTACAAATTGTAATTTTGGCAGCGGGTCATAGTACGCGTATGAGGTGCGGTGCGATTCCGAAGGTTCTTTGTAAAGTGCGGGGAAAGGAGATGCTTGTTCACATTTTAGAGCAAGTGGGTCGAATCCAGTGTGATGAGATCTTTCTTGTGGTGAATGGTGAAACGGCTGGATTGATCCAAGCCGTACTTGCCAAAACCCGTCTTCTGGTGATGAGCAAAGTTCAACTTGTTCTTCAACGTGAAGTGAATGGAACGGGTGGTGCGCTACAATGTGTGTTGCCAAATCTCAATCCTGCGAAGTATACATTGGTACTGAATGGGGATATGCCGAATATGAAAGCGGAGTTGCTGGGTGATTTTGTGAGAAAGTGTATGATTGAGGAGCGTGTGGAGATGGGTTTGATGAGTGCGATGATGGAGAATCCGGGGGATTATGGGCGGATTCTACGAAAGGTGGAGCGATCGAAGGATCGTGCCTTTTTGCGTATTGTGGAGAAGAAAGATTGCCAAAGTATGGAGGAATTGGAGAATCGTGAGGTGAATGCGGGGATCTATTTATTTAGCAATATGGTGCTTCGGACATATTTGTCGAAGATTACAAATAAGAATAAGAGTGGTGAGTACTATTTAACATCGATTTTTGATGAAGTGCGAAAGCGAGAGGAGAATGAGATTTATATTTATCGAATTCCGGTTGAAATGAATGGACAGATTCTCGGTGTGAATACACCCGAAGAGCTCACACTTGCCGAGCGTTTTGCTTAGATTAAAAATCAGAAGTGGGATGTAAGACCACATGTGGTCTTAGAGGATATTTTCATAAGTTAAGTACATATGAAAAATGGCGTCTTCTCTCTTTCGCGATTCGTATGATTTCATTCATACACTAAATGAGGATTCGATTGGTAATTCGGTAATTCTGAAAGGATGGGTTCGTAATCTGCGTATTCAAACGGATCTTATTTTCATTGAGATGTTTGATGGTCTCTCTTCGAAGACGATTCAGAATATTGTTGAGAAGGCGCTTGTTCCGGACATTTTTGCGAAAGCAAAGAGTGAGCTTCACAATTCGTCATCTCTGGTGATTCATGGAACGGTTGTGAAGTCTCCTGCTGCGGGACAGTCGATTGAGGTGGTTGTTTCGAACATTTCGTATATTGGGAAAGTGGAAGATCCGCAAAATTTCATCTTATGTGCGAAGAAGATGAATATTGAGACGCTTCGTGGTTTCCAAGAGTGGCGTGCCAAGACGAAGACATTCAATGCCGTCTTCCGCATCCGAGGTGGTTTAATGCGTGCGACCCATGCGTTCTTTGCGAAGCACAATCTTCTCCATCTTGACCCGAATGTAATTACAACGTCTGATTGTGAAGGTGCGGGTGAGGTATTCACGATCACCAATCTTCACAAATCTGAGTATATTCGTGATATTCCTCAAACCAAAGATGGAAAGATCGATTATCAGGCAGACATGTTTGGGAAACATGCGTTTTTGACGGTATCATCGCAGCTTCAACTGGAAGCGCTATGTTCGGGTCTGTCGCGTGTGTATACGACGAATCCGTCATTTCGTGCGGAGCATTCGATGTCAAACCGCCATCTTGCTTCATTTACGCATATTGAGTATGAGCTGGCGTGGGTGGATCACACGGATTTGATGAACTTCACGGAGGATTATGTGAAGTATGCGTTTGAGTATGTATTGAAGGAGCATGCGGATGATTTGGAGGTGTTGAATGGGTTTGTGAGTAAGGGTATTATTGAGAAGTTGCGCAAAATGGCAAGTGTGTCTTTTGAGCGGATTACGTATAAAGATGCACTATCCATTCTCAATAGCCCCGAGCATAGTGCGTTTATCGAGAGTGCGATCAAAGAGAAGAAGATTGAGCGCGCACCGGTTTTTGGGGATGATTTGGGGTCGATATGTGAGAAGTATTTGACGGAAGTTGTTTTTAAGAAACCGATCTTTGTGTATAACTTCCCGGCATCGCTCAAATCTTTCTATATGAAATCAAACAATGATGGAGAGCAAGAGACGGTACAAGGGAGCGACCTCTTGATTCCGGGTTTGGGAGAGTTGGTGGGTCAATCGATTCGTGAGGAGAATTATGAGAAGCTTGTTTCGGTAGCGCAACAGCGAAATATGGATACGAAACCGATTGAGTGGTATATGAATCTTCGGAAATATGGAACTTTCCCACATGGTGGTGCGGGACTTGGCTTTGATCGATTGGTGAGTGTGTGTACATTCTTGGAGGGAAATGTGCGAGATGTGGTGCCCTTCCCGGTGTGTTATAAAGAGTGCCGCTACTAACCCTTTTTTCTTTTTGTAAAAAAGAAAAAAAGCGTTCTATGAAATAGAGGTGAAAAAAGAAAAAAGGAAAAAAGATGTTTGAAATTAAATTATTTAATAAAATGTTAAAATTAAAAAAGAAAAAAGTGTAAAAATCACATGAAATATAAAGAGTTGAATTATAAATTGTTTTTTTTTGATCAAAATGTGTTTGATCAGAAAATAATGTTGTGAGATGTTTTTACTTCTTCTTGTATGTGGTCTGGGTCTTGGGCTTGGGGCTCAAAGAGCCAGCTCCCCATGAAACATACACATGATACATCTTGTTATCATCCCTTCCATTCTGCTCCCGATAAAAGGAGCAGTGGTATTGGGGGCTATTGAATCGCTTTTGAAGCTTTGCGAAGAATTCCGCATGCTTCTTGGTCATCATATCGCGAAGATAGATACCATCGAATCGCACAGGATTTCCCGCAACATCGTAATCGCTATTTCCCACACCAAGTGAGAAGGAGTAAATGGTCGTTCGGAACTTGCCGTTCTTCGCATCTTCCTTCATAGCATCGCCCATATTCTTCTTTGAAAGCATATAATCGATCGCCGTATCCATTGCCGAATCATATCGATCCGAGTAAGATCGCTTCGCAACTGCGGGTACCGCAGTGCGTGCGGCCTCGGCGGCAGCGCGGAGTTCAGCAGGGTTCGGAATGAACGTGCGGGCGAAACCCGCCGACGCACTCTCCGTCTCAGTAGTAGTAAATTCCATTTTTGGTAGTTTACGTTTATGTATATTTGAACAAGATATGTATGTGTGTATAATGAATGAAAAATCAATTTTTAGGGAAAATTCGGTTAAATCGAGATAAAAATAGATGATTCTAAGATAGATAAAAAATCATTTTACGTTAACATTATAAGATGATCAGTACGGAGTCGTTATTATACTATTATAAGATCTATATATCGCAATGTAAGGCACGCAAAGAGAAGATCCACATTTTGCCACAAACATTCTACTATTTACAACCGCTCTTTATTTACCTTTATTCGGTATCTTTCACACATCAATCTTTCCTCTTTACGCTCTTCTTTTTACATCTCTTCTATACGTTTGGGAAGAGTGGCGATTTGGTAAATAAAAATCAGTTGATCACATATAGTAATGATATATCATCTTATAAGATTATGAAGTTTTTTAATCATAGTGCGTTTCATCTCATCTTCTATTTGAAGCTCTTTTATCACAAGAGTACGGATCCGACGTATAAATACATCATCTTCTTTTTATTACAGCTCTTTCAATGTGGGATCTATTTGCGAAAATCGTATGTGCGCCGATATGATTTTATTCAAACCTTAAAAAAAGATAAAAACTCATTGAATCCATCCCAATCCGAATCTCTTATGTTATATCCATCGTATTATAAATTACCAATTTTAACAAATAATGAACATGAAATGGAGGCGATTATTCAAAAGAGTAGCATCTTTATTTCCGAAAATTATTACATTTATTTACTTGGAATGATCCACTTCTTTATTTATTTTTGGGCTTAAAGAAGATCTCTTTTGCGTATTCAGAGCTATGGTGATTTCCGCACTTCAAATTGTAATAAGGAGATGCGGATGATTTACACAACTTTCCATTTTTAAGTCGCACATTACAATGTGGATCAAATGAATAATTAAATAGATCAAATGTGATCTCTTTTTTCAATATTTCCGGTTTTTCATTTCCATTTCCGATTTGATTCGGAAGTGATGGTGTAGATGTAGAGGAAGAAGACATTTCGCTTTGGATATTTTGTACAATTGATTTCATTTTATCCAACTCTTCATTGAATTTTGATAAAATTGCCATTTGTTGGCCACTCTTTTCGGACTCATATTGTGAAAGTGTATTTTGGATCTGACAAATCATGCTTTTGAGTTGATCGCAATGTTTTTCGTGTTTCACTTCATCGAACTTTGCGCGAAGATCTTTTGTAAACTCTTCCATTTGAAGATAGAGTATATCCCATAGCTCTTGTTTTACATTCAATTCGATCGTAGAGCAGGGAGTCATCATACTTATATTCTCTTTGGGTGCGTGAAGTTTACACTTTCCGTGTATAACGCTTTTATGTTTACATAGATTCCCATTCTTCAGCATAGTACCGCACAACCCTTTCATCGATTCTGGATCTTTATGTGCCACAATCGCATTTGACAATGTGAGTGGTTTATTCTCATCATACATTGTGTGATGTTTTTTACATACCGGGTAGGTTGTACCTTGATATTCAATTTTGAATAAGATCCCATTTTTATTTGGATTCGCGTTTCCATCGCAATTCTTCACTTTACATGGGTGTTTTTTATAAATCGATTCGATCTTCTTATAATCTTTATCAATCAAATCTTCCCCTTTCAAATAGAGTTGATGATGTTTATTACACGCCTTGATCCTTGTGGTATTCTTCTCATATTCTATCGAATATGACGCATAATGATAGCACGGATGGAGCGATTGATTCGCACTAACCGTCATACATTCACACTGATATTTATAACTGCTTATTTTGGAAATGGCGCTCGCAACATGTACCCACTCTATGCTTATATTGCCCTCTGGACATGGCAAAAAACCTCCATCATTCCGGCATATCGGGCATTTCATACGATTTGCCTCATCATGTTTATTCTTTACATACCAATCAAAAATACATGTATAACAATATGTATGTGTCGGATTACATTTTAATGTAATCACCTTCTCTATTGGAAAATCATCACCGCAAATATTACAAAGATATTGCTGAGTTGGGGTTATGGCAAACGGATTGTATGTTGGACTCTTTAACATCACACGGCAAAAGAAAAAAATGCTATATTATAATTGAATGTGATATTCTTTATATCAAATTGAACGATATGTGAAAAATATACAATATGTGTGTATTACAGGTCTTTGCCTGTAATATGTGTATTACAAGTCTTTGCCTGTAATATGTGTATTACAGGTCTTTGCCCGAAAGTTATGAGCGGTTCACGGTATAGAAGCGGTATGCGTGATAGAGTGCGATGACGGCGGCGATGATGAGGAGAAGGACACCGACGTGTTTTTCGATTTTATGTTGATTATAAATTTGGTAGCCAAGGTAGGCTAAAAGCACGGAAACGAAGAGTACATGAAATGCGTAAATCGCACCTTTCATCTTATTCTTTTTTGAGTTTTCTTTTCTATCTTATCTTTGGATATATTTTTAAGCTTTCTTACAATGTACGCCGCACTTTCCATCCAAACCGGCTTTCGCCTTATTTTTACAAGGCGCACCGCTCTTCAAAAGAGCAGTACATATTGCGGCGGAAAGAGCAGCATCATCACTTAAATTATGGGATTCAATAGGACATTTTCCATCAACAAGTTTTCGGGTACAGAATCCGATGATGCCCTTATTGGGTATACAGCAAATACGTTTTTCGTGAAATCCATCGACCCAATGGATCTTCTTCTTCTTACCGTCATTAAATGATATTTCGACGCCATTATCATACAGCATCTTGTGTGATTTACAGAGAAAGTACATCTTACCCATATATTCAACACGTTGAATTTTGTTGTAATGTTCCACATTTTTGCATAAACATGAGCAGCGAATGTATGGAGAAATATATGTGGTATTATCATAAAGTTGAATAGGATTCCCCTTTTTGAAATGATATCTATGATCATGACATAAGTAAATATGAGATTTCTTTCCCGTCAATACATCTGGCATACCATAGCACTTATTCCATCCTATACATAAACAATTCTTCTGCGCGCATGGTGTAGGTTGTGTCATTTGGATCGCATCAACTAATTTAGATATATCTTCACTTGTTAGATTATCATATGTTTTATGTATTCCGATGACTTTTTCAGTGTGTGGAGGCATGACGGGGAGTATTCCACCGTCATTCTTACAAATCGGGCATGTGAAAGCCGGGGTGTCAGAATTGGGTGGATTCGATTTGATGGTACTGTACCAATCCGAAATACAATCATAGCAAAAAAAATGCTTCGGATTACACTTTAAGGTGATCTTGCGATCTTCAAATATCGGTTCACAGCAAATATTACAGCTCTCGGTCTCGATTTCACTCATTTTACGTTTATTGTTATTTTGATATGTATTCATCTATTCAGAATCCATCTTATCTTTTTCATAAATCATTTTTTGAGCTTAAAGGAGAAGAAATAAGATAACGTAAAGAGATCATATATCATATATACAATCATGGCACCTCAAAATCAGATTTATATTCAGCTCGTTTCAGAAGGCGCAAAGATGCCTGTTTATGGTAGCGAGCACGCTGCTGGCATGGACATTTGCTCGTGTGAAAGTGTGGTGATCCCGTCGCATGGTCGTGCGCTTGTGAGTACGGGATTTTCGGTGTCGATGGCACCGGATGCGGCGGATAAGTACTACTTCCGGATTGCGCCTCGTTCGGGACTTGCGGTAAAGAGTGGTCTTACTACGGGTGCGGGTGTGATTGATAGTGATTATCGGGGTATTGTCAAAGTCCTGATCTTTAATCATGGAGATGAGGATTTCACGGTGAAACCGGGTGATCGGATTGCGCAAATGATTATGGAGCGGATTATGAGACCGAACTTTATTCAAGTGGAGAGTCATATGGAAGAGAGTGCGCGAGGAGCAAATGGATTTGGAAGCACGGGCATTTGATCTTTGATCAGATCAAAAATAAAAATGGTACTCATATATAGTATAGAGTCATTCATCATAAGAAAATGAGTAGCGTAAAGGTGCCGAAATGTATGGATTTGATTCGTCAAATCAAAAAACATCTCAAAGAAAATGATCCTCAAAAAAAGAAGAGTATACGAAAATCCAGAAAAAAGATGGTGGGAGGTGATAACTTTGCGAAGGATTTGGAGCGTGCGGGAAAGGGTCTTGGTTTGGCAATGGGACACACGTTTAACAGTATGTCCAATTTGGGCAAAGATCTCTATTGTGAAACAAATGCGGTGATGAATATTGGCAAAGAGCTCGACCTTGGCTATTCGGATGATTGCCCATATACCAAAACCAAATCATGGGAGTGGTCAAAGATCAAACAGTAGTGAACATATGAAGAGATACAATATTTAATATATGTTTACGTTATACCATAGAATAACGTAAAATGAAATATAAAAAGTGATTTTATAAAAAAGAAGAAGGTACTCTTCAAACAAAAAGAGTATAAAAGAACCAACTTTAAAAATGGGTGCGAATCATTCTTCATCGCGTGTTTCTAAGTCTGTGAAGGAGGAGCGTAAAGCTGTTTCCCAGCAAGTGCTTAATGCCCGAAAAGATGAGATGAACGCATTTCAGAACCAAATGGCGTCAATGTATGCCGAAAACCCGGATGCTGTCAAGCAATCCATTATGATCGGCGAGGCTGCGAAGAAGCAGCTTGAACGTGGTGGTAAGCCCTTTGATAAGAAGGACTTGATCACAATTCTTTTGTTTATCGATCCGAAGCAAATGGCGCATATCGACCAGCTTGAAACACTCAATATGGAGAATCTATATACGATGATCCGAGCGATCATTTATGATGTAAAGCATCATCAATCAACGATGATGCGTATTGCGAATGAACCGGCTTCTCATGGTATGGCTCCGTCTCAGAAGAGTCATCATGCGATGGTAAAGACGGGATCGGCTCTGCCATCCCCTCCTCCTCTTCCTCCAAAGCGCGATGCGCTTCTCCGGATCGGAAATGGCGCAACTTCGCAGAGTACCGATACCGTTGTTCTGTATAATAAGAAGTAGTTAAATTAACATAAGATTCACTACTTAATAACAAAAACAATTTATAATTTACATTTGATTCTTTTCACTCTGTCAAACTCGAAATGTTGCTATGTGTTTGAAGATTGGATACACTCTTACGAAGAAGTCCATTTACAAATTCCAATTGTTCATTGATATTTTCAACGACGCTTTTTTGGGGTGCGTTTGGATCATATCTTAATCTCATCACCTTTCCGTTCGTTCCAGCATTGATAAATTTCGAAATATATTCATTCACATTACTCTTCACCTTCTCGATCTCATTTATTGATAAATAAGGGTACTTCTTTCCATTATTGCTATTTATGGATGGCATATGACGATTTCGCATATTGGTGATGAGCGCAAGATTGCGAGACTCGGGGACAAAACGCAATTGTATTTTGCGGATTGTTTCATTTACATCGCGAAGATATTGATCATACTCATGGAATGATTGATTGATTTTGCGATAGATCTCATTTTGTTGAACAAGACCTCCATATTTGGACTTTACATGATTGATTCTGGGTTGTTGGGTCAAGATTTCATGTAAGAAATCGCGTAAAGTATAAAGTTTCATCAGCTCATCTATGGCGCGCTCTTTGTTCTTAATGTTTCGGCTGATTGGCTGGTTCGCGCGTTGGACATATAATTCCGGTTTCGTCGATCGCGTTTCCGAAGTACGTGTTGATCGTATTGTTGACATTGAATTCGAATATGCGGATGCGGATGCGTTTGATCCTGAATTCACATTTGATCCTGAATTCACATTTGTGTTTTTTAGAGATTCTGATTTTGATGTTTTCGGTTTTACAGATTGTACTTTTTGTTTTATGTTGTTTTTAGGAGCATATTTTTTTAATAATTTCTGTAATCCATAATCCTTTGAAGGATCATATGTTCTCATCTTTTTGATAAAACGAAAAATAAAGTGATCTCTTTATTTTATCATGTGAAAAAAAATAACATTTACATTTGAAATCAAAAGTAATTAGAGTGAAACCAAGAATTGTTTCATGCTTGTTTTGAGTTGATTCTTCTCTTCCACCTCTTCATTCTTAATCGGTTTGATATTCGCATTGAGTAGAGCGATCACAGCATATAAGTAGTAGAATTGGCATAAGTGAACCATCGCATCGATCGTTTCGCGCGTCTTCTCGGCTAATGCGTTCAGTTCTTCATTCTTAATCCCTTCCATTGAGCCGAGTGCGTTGAGTATGTCGAGCAAAATATTCAAATGTTCAATATACTTTTGGCGAACATTTTGTGTATATTCGGTATAGAGTACATTGAACTCATCGCCATTTCGAGCATTTTGTAAAAGAGATCGCTTTTCACTCAGCGAGAGTTTGCGGAATAAGCCGCGATTTTCCGTACACTCCTTCTCTGTCATATAATTGATAAATAACATCATTGTTTGAATCCGCGTCTTCACATCCATCGACATCAACTCTTGATAATTGTGAGGAAGACACACTTGGCACTTATCGAGATTGAGGAAACGTTGATAGCAATATCCGCCTTCAAATCCATTTTCCGTTTTATACGGAAGGGTAGATAAGATGGAGGCAATGATGTTTCCGCGAACAATAAAGTGCTCGGTAATCGCTTTACAAAGCTCGGTCTTGGTTAAAGCGCACTTATTTGAGGATGAAGAGCAGAAAGATGTGGGTTTTTGATAATCGCGGACGGCAAATTGAAGTGTAGATGGTGTCTCCTTGCTTCTGCGATTCTTATTCTTATTCATCTCATTATTAGTGATCATTTCTTGACCCTTCTTCTCTACGTGTTCTATGGGTTTTTGCGATAAAGGCGGAAGAGGAATTTGGTTTAAGAATTGCTGTAATTGATTATTATTATTCTTATTTTTATTCTTATTTTCATTCTTATTCTTATTTTCGACGCCTTTATTTTGAACAAAAGGCTTCTTCTCTACTTTTTGGGGTTGATTCATAAAACCAAAATTTCGATTTGCTTCCTCCATCTTCTTCTTTAAAAGTGTAAATTGATTATTATTTCTCTTATTCTTCCCATTCACATTTCCATTTCCATTCACATTTCCCCGATTAAATACGTTTCCGTTTCCATTTCCCAGATTAAATACGTTTCCATTTCCATTTCCATTTGCTAAATTCGATAACGAAGAGTAGCCCATATTTGATTCAGAAGAGGACGATGAATTATTATTGTTGTTATTATTATTTTCATTTCCATTACCATTCTCATTTTTATTTCGATATCCGCCATTTTGAGAAGGCACTTTTTCACTCTTTGAATTCTTATTTACATTTGAAATGGATCCCAAAATGCGATTCACATGTTTGATATCGATATATCGGAGTTTATTTTGTGGATCAATGATAGTCATTGGGATATTATCCAATACGATCCCTTTCTTTTCAAATATTTTTGGATTCATTCGAATATCTTGATTCCATAAATATTCGCGCAATTGCGTTTTGAATTCATCGACCATGAATTGTTCACTTTCCGAAGGTGTGTAAGATAAGAGAGCAATTAAGCGTTTGCCATTTGAATTCGAATTTCCGTTTGAGTTGGTGATTTGTTGATGAATATTGCGTAGTGAGTTGATATCAAGTTCAAATAACTTCTTTTTATAAACCGTGGATAATTTTTTACAAAAATCCTCATTCAGAAAGTTCATTTGATATGTGGAGTAGAGCTCTTTGGAAAGATGTGCGATCTTCTCAAAGAGTTCATGATCATTCTTTAATTCTTCCACGGGGATCTTATTGATCTCCATCTTCTCTTTGGGTACATTTTTTGGCTCATATTTAGAATTCAAAGCACCCATTTTGAAATACTACTATTAAGAGCGAATATTTTATATTTCAAATGATAAAATATCAAAAACTCAAAATTAAAAGAGAAATCAGATCACATAATCTTCGAGATGGACACATATTTCGTTGACAAGGTTATCTTTCACTTTTGCCATACTTGTTGGTGTTAGGTCATCATGTAAAGATGAGTGTTCCACAATATCATATATATCATTTACTAAATGGATGAGTTGTTCTGGATTCTTTTCGATATGTGCGATTTGTTTTACGATTTCGCTCTTTTGGAAATATTGTTCTTGAATCTTCTCTTTTGTCTCTTTTTCGGTAGGGTGTGGATTTGTCTTTAAACAGTGGCAAATTTCTCCACTCTTTAATTCGCGATCACATACTTTACATTGAATTGGTTTTATTTCAAGATGTGTGGTGCTTCCGCGAAATGAATTCATAAAGGAGGTTAATTGGAAAAGTCCTTTCTTCTCAGGTTCAGGTTCACTCTTACTTTCACTCTTAAAAGAGAAGCAGCAACGAAACATGTAATCAAATCAGAACTTGAATCTTCTTACTATACATGTGGATTCATTTTTCATTTTCGATAAAAATAACCAAATATCCTAATAATTCTTTTCATGATACGCGATATTTTCGCAAAAGGAGCTATACTTCTTTAATGCGGAGTAGTACGCACTTCTTTCATAATAGTGTGATAACTTCTTACTCAATACATAATGGTGTGCTTCTTGATAATTCACTTTTGCAAAACGGATAAAGTATGCCATGAGTAGGGCATCTACTTCTTCTCGTTCTTTATGTCCGATGATACATACAGCCACATTCTCTTCAATCACTTTGTGATAGATAAATTCGATCACATCTTGTAAATACCCATAAAATTCGACGTTTGCGGCATCTCCTTCTGGATGGCGGAGTGAAATTGAAACTTCTTCCATATCAGAATATTTAAACTCACGTATGGTGGAGGATAGATGGATAAGACATTTGATCCGATTGCGTTTTAATCGTTTCTCGCGAATGTCGCCTTCATCTTCATAATATGCGTAGTGTAAATAGGGTAATACTTCAATCATCTTTTATTTTTATTTCTAATGATAGAATGAATATTTTACATCATAAATAAACGATATAAAAAAGAGAAAAGAGAAATAATATTTAGTTAAATGAGTTGTATACGGCAATAAAGAGTAAATATGCGAGAAGGATGAAGATCAATCCAAAGATGGTCATCTTCACTTTATCGATAAAGGAGTACTTTTCGATAAATCCGAATGATTTTGCTCCAAATACGCGTTCAAACAATCCTTTTTGGATTTGAACATATGATTTGGTGGATCTGTTGAGATCATTGATGTAATCCTCTTCTAAAATATCACTTGTTTCTTCCAGAATGGAGCTCTTCCCACTTCCACTCTTCTTTTCGATGATATTTCGCAAGTAATCGCGAACAAACTCATATGCCGTTTTATTTTGATGTTCCATGCTCTTCAATTCGCACTCTCGGATATCATCGCACACTTTCCCGGGTGTTTTCTGTAAGAAGTACTCAATGCCAAAGTAGCTAACGGAACTAACGAATATACCGAGTAGCATACCGAAAATGAAGTAAATGGCCAATCGGAAGGATGGATCTGCGGGATCTCGTTTGAAGAGTAGAAGTACAATGAGTGTCATGAAAGCTGTGCTGAAATGGAGTTTTTCGCCACTTGATTGGATGATTCCAGTGCTTGAAGATGTACACTTTTGATTCTCCGTTTTATATACTTTGGTATTGAGAAGTGTATCGCTCTTCTTTCGTGTGAGGTATAATCCGTACAAAAGCAAGAAGAGGGCAACGAAGTAAATGGAGATCTCAAAGGATGGTTCATCCGACGCATAATTGGAGTATATTGCCGCAATCGCGCATATGGACAAGAGAACGCCACTCACATATGTTCCAAACTTCTGATCATCTCCGGATGAGTATGCTTTGATCAAAATGGGATAACCCAAACCAATGATATATCCGACTAAGAAAGCCATGCTGATCACACCACTCTTTTGGATGATCTCTTTTTGGTGGAAATTCGAGAAGAGATAGATCATCAGCGATAAAATGAGAAGTGTGATAAAATCGGTAAACTCATTATTCCAACTTCCGGGATTATATACCGATATACTCGCACTCTTCTCCTCTTTGGTGATCTCTATATTGCGATCATAGAATTTATCGGGATAATACCCAAGAAATGTGCTATATACAATCTTGATGCCGAAGTAGCCGATAATGATAAAAGAGATGAATGTTTGTAAAGGGGTGAATAGATCCGAATTTGTTTCGACCATTCCCCCGACTCCCACTCCTCCACTCTTTGCCAATTTATAAAATGAATTCATTTCACAGAATCAAATCTACTATATAAATATATATATATTTTATGATATTAACTATTTAACATAAAGATAAAAGATAAAAGATATATAAAAATTACAATTTCTTACAAAGAATCAAAAAAATGATCTCTCTTTTTCATCAAACCATATTGATATAGAGGAAATACACACAATACTATAATATAGCACTCTATATCAAAAGCTGCTATGGATATTGATGACTTCTTCTCATTATGCGATTCGGTGAGTAAGAGTTATCAAGAGGTGAGTGATGCCTCTGCTTCTGCCTCTTCTTCATCGAAGATGAAGAGCTCATCCGAGATAATAAGTGAAACATATTGTCATGTATGTAAGAGCACGGATGGTGTGATCAATGATGGTGAGATGAGAGTTTGTATTCATTGTGGGACAGAACATGGGAGTATCATGGATGATTCGGCGGAATGGAGGTATTATGGGAATGATGACAATAAGCATGGATCGGATCCTACGCGTTGTGGGTTGCCGAATAATCAAGTATTGGGTATATCTTCGCTTTCGACGGTGGTGATTGGACATGGATTTGAGACATATCGCAAGTTGAGTAGGTGGAATGGTTTGACGCACAAGGAGCGGGAGTTGATACGTCTTTTGAATGAGTTGCGGCGAAAGTGTAATATTGATAATTTGCCGGAATCGGTAACGGAGAAGACGATTCACATGTGGAAGACGATCAGTGAGGATTATATTAAACGGGGAACATCGAAGGAATCGCTATATGCGGCGTGTTTTGTATATGCGCTTCAAGATAGTGGGATCACACGATCGACGGATGACATATGCCGCCTTTTTGGGATTGAATCGAAGAAGTTGACGAAAGGTTGTAGTGAATTTGTCGAATTGATGTATAACAAAGATAAGAAGTACATCAAGAAGAATGTGACGTGTGTGGATACGAAGGATTTGTGTTCACAATATGCGAAGTTGCTCGATTTTACGGAAACGGCGCGTCAAATGAGCATCCGTGTTGCGATTATGGTTCACAAGATTGGGATTTGTACGTCGAATAATCCGAAGTCGGTAAGTGTGGGCATCCTTTATTTGATATCGGAGCATTATGATTTGGGTATTACCAAGAAGCAAATATCAGATTTGTGTAAAGTCTCGGATGCGACGATATCCAATACGTATAATGAGATCGCAAAGTATAAGAAGTTCTTATTTGTCAACTATTAGAAATCATTTTATATTATTATTATTCGTATCATCATCAATAACATCATCAATATCACCATATTCTATAAATCACCATATTCTATAAATCAACATATTCAATAAATCATCATATTCTATAAATAAATCATTTATAGAGTATTATCTTGGATATAGAGGATGTGTGATGAAAAAAAGTAGTTTTACTCTTTTATTATACATTTCAATACATTTCAATACATTTCAATACATTTCAATACATTTTCATACAATTATGTTAAATATTTATGGAAATACGAATCGAGAAGAGACGATTTACTATGTGAATATGCCTTATCAAATAGCACTTCCTTATCAAATATACACTCCTCCACCCCCACCTCCGCCTCCACCACCTCCACCATTAAGATCGATTTTGAATGATCGATATTTGCGTGCTTATCATGATTTGACCTCCTTGTCTCATTCGTTCCAAATGAGCAGGAGGTTCGCGGAGACGTCAAAAAATAAAGATGATGATTACGTGATGATCAATGGGAAGAAGTTTCACTATGTATATAATGTTTATTTAAATCAAAATTATCATGAACCATTTGAGGCGTACTTTCCGCTTCATAAACGTGAGGTTTGTATGGTATATGTACGAGATCATAATCCAGATATTGATATCGATATTTATAATATTCGAAATATGGGGAAGTTGCTTCAAGTGTTTATTCCCAAATTACCGAAGTATATCTTTCATACAGAATATCATTTATCATCATACAAGAGTCAATATGACTCGAAGATGGAGAAACGATCAATTGTCCAAAGTGGTCATGTGTCCAATATCAAATCTTTCTTTCGAAAATTGAGCAAACTTGCCGACTTTACGATATTTGGTGGAATCGCACTTGACTACTATATGCGTGATTTGGTGGATCATCCGCTCTTATACTCCAAAGATTATGATTTAAATATCAGTTATAAAAATCTGCCATTTCGAAAATTGGATGATCTTCAATTTTTGAATTATATTGTATATATGATTCATGAAATCAATATTTACTACTACTTTTTGATTAAAAATGGCAATAAATATGATAATATCGATATGGATATTTCGAATCGAGAGAAGCCATATATCAATTTATATATCACCTTTTCCGATCGTGATGATATGAACCGTTATTTATGGGCATTTCACAAAACAAATATTTACACACTGAAACATTATACAGTGGAAGTAGAAGAAGACTCACATGTGCCGATTATTACGAGATGTACATTGACAAACGAGCGTTTACATACGATATTGACGTTGAAGTATGTGAAACAGACGATACCGATACCTGGTGTGAAGGCGATTATGAAGATGGAGGTACATAAGAATCAATTTTCCGATTTCGAATTGCGAAAGGATGATCATTATGAGCCGTTTGATTTTATCTTTAAAGATGAGATTGACAAGAAGTATGTTTTATATGATTCGGAGCGGTCTGTATATTTCAATGATCCGATTTTCTTGACATTGGTATATGTTGATTTAATACAAAAGTACAAACGAAATTGTGAATCTGTGCTTCGACGAAGAAAGAAAGTGCGGAAAGATAAGAAGCGATATGAATTTTTGGTGAAACATATTCTTGTTCCATTTATGATCAAGAAATGGAAACATGACTATATGGTAAAGTATATATTTCAACGCATTGAAGAGTGTAAATATGAAGGGATTTTAATGAAGAAGTTATTAAAATTTAAATCATATCCAAATATTTATACTCATATGGATGAATTCCAAGCATATATCATTCAAAAAGCGGATCAAATTTTATGTTCATATTATTCGGAATCATCAAAAGAGTTGATGCGCATGACCATGCCCATTCAAACGTATAAATATAGAATGGATGATATGACGACTTGCGCTGCTCCTTTTCTGAACGAAACACGGACTCTTCGAGTCCCAGTGGAAATGTGTAATGTGAGTGTGGATTTGGATCATATGGTTGTAGAGAAGATGATTGATTTTTTGCGTGTGATTGAGTTTGTGAAGGATCATGATTTTTCGCTCATCGATTTATATGATCAAAAGTGGGAGAAGAGTAAGAAGAGTATGTTGAATCTGGATATTCAAAATCAAAAAGATGTACGAAGAGCACAAACGTCCATTCAAGTGAATCTTCATGATTACATGCGGATATATGAGAAGATGATGGAAGTACCATATAAAAAGCGCGAAGTATATGAGAAGATGGAGTATGTGAAACGGAGAATGGAAGAGATTGAACGTATTTCTTTCAAGCTTTTCAAAGATGAAAGGGCAAATCTTTTGAATCAACTGATTCTTCAAAAGTTGCGCAAAATTGAAAAACAGAAACGAGAAGAGAAAATATATAAAAGACCCAAAGTACCCGAATTACAGGAAGTTCAAACAAAAGATCATATTCTTCAAGAGATTCAACTCGCTTGGCTGACCGAAGGTCAGCAGCGAGTAGCAGGGAGTCGTCAAAATATTGAAGAAGATAAACAGAAACGCATCCCTATCCCTATCCCTCTTGGTTCATTTAGAACGAATGATCAGAAGAACGTATTCAAATCATCGTTCGTGAGTATTTGTTTAGATCAAATAAGAGTCTCTTGGAAAGAGACCAAATCCGCATTTGATAAAAGATCCGCTCTTATCAAACATTGGAAGAGAGTTTATATGTGGAGAAGATCAATAAATAAGATTCCATTTATGACGATTCTGTATATCATGGGTATATGTATGATGTTGAGTGTGATCTTTTATGGAAAGTATATTCAATATGAGGAAGAGAAGATGAGATCCGAGAGTATCAAGTATAAAAGATGGAAGAGTGGAAGGAAGTGAAAAAGAAACTTATTCCAAAAAATGTTCGACAATTGGGTTTCGAATGACGCATCCGTAATCATCGATGCTCAAATATTTCACTTTTACACGTTTTCCGATAAATTGCGATGGATCTTTTTTGTAAAGCGTATATAAACTCCTGCGTTCTGGAAGAGTTCCGAGTTGAATGGCATAAAAGCTCTTTGCGCTATTGTTGCGATTACACTTCAACTCCCAAATGAGTGTATCTTTATGAGTTCCCACACCGCTCTTTCCACTTAAAATGGTAAAGATCCCATGTTTGAACTCTTTGGTACGTAATACATCGAAGGATCGTTTGGGTACATAGAGACCGTCCATATTCCGGACGATAACACCTTCATACTTTTCCATTAAATATTGATTATTCAATATATCGATTTCGTCGCGATTTTTGGCAATATCACATTCAACAAGTTGAATAATATGATTCATCTTATTTTTTGTTCGCTCTTTCTCCTTTTTTTGAAAGAGCGATTGTAAATGCGCATATCTTTCTTGAAATCTTTTTTGATAATCGATGATATCAAAAATCATATATACAATCTTTTCTGACTCTTTCCGCTCCTCTTCGGTCAGATTCCGCTTCTTCATCACAATACTGCTGATTTGATGTAATGTTAAACCATGTGAATATAATTCACCATCCAAATATACATTCTTCAACTTCCAACGTTTCAAAGCCGTTTTGATATGATCGAGGTGAACAAAAGGTTTCATTCGTTTCGAGTAGAGAGATACATTACCATACTCATCAAAATGGGCAATACAACGGATCCCGTCGAGTTTCCGTTGTACCATCACCGGATATTTGAGTTTATGGTCATAATCGTCTAATTTATGCGGCACCATTACGCCGCGAAAATCCGTACGTTCCATACTTTCCAATCTATTTATATAAAAGATAAATTGTTTTAGAGTTTGGTGGATTTTGATTTCGATTTTGAAATTGATTTTGAAATATTTGAAATTGATTTTGATTTTGAGGTATTGGATGGAGTGGAGTAAGCGTTGATCTTCTTCATAAGTGTATAATAATAGGTGTAAATCGCCGTTTCATTCAAGTATTTGGAATGGAAGCGTTTTCCAGACTTTGCGATCTTCTCCATTTCTTTATTTTGTGTGCGAAGTTGTTGGAAGAATTGATATACCTTCTCTTTGGATACTTCGATTGAATCCCCACTCTTCATAAAGATCTCCTTCTTTAATAAAAGATAATCACGACCTTCTTGTAAGAGTGGTTCAAACCAATTGTAATATTTACTCTCCGCTTGAATCACCACGCTATTCATGCGGAATAAACCCGCATATCGATAAGCCGCCGCATTACCCTCTATATTCAAAATATACTTTGCGCGCATTTGATCTTTGGGCAAGATGAACTCTTTGAGAAGATCTTTATACTTCTCGGTGTTGATATATGCGTATGTGAAATCTTGAATGCGTATCTTCTTTACAAACTTGCTCAACCCAATATTATAAAAAGGATCATTCAATAAGTGGCTAATTTGGGAAAGGCGGATTCGCGGATTGGTCGCCTCATCCAAACCGCATCCCGTAGAACTTCCACGGAAGATGACGCGATCTTCCTTCTCCTTCCATGGAACCTCTTCCATAGGTGGAGCCATCAAATCGTGCCACTCATCCGCATTGGGTATGGGAACATCTTTGTTTTGAGCCGTGCTATTTTGGGAACATATGATCCAATATTTATGAGGCATCAATGACGGAGATATATTCACACTATTGGGATATACGTATGTGTGTGCGTATTTGGTGGGATTGGAGTGTAAATATTGGAAATCTTTGCGATTAATGAGAAGATCGCAATCAGGGACGTTGCCGAAGTGTTGAATGGTGTTCAATAGCATCACATAAATCTCTTTCACATATGAAATGGGGTTGCCATCTTCGGGTGCGCCTTCGATCTTGACGACGCAATTGTTTGCGCGCCACTTATTGGGTGGAAGGAGAGGTTCAAAACCATACTTCAACTCTTTGCGTCGCTTTTCCAAAAATTGGTTAGGAGTCATATGATCGGGGAATTGTATGTATTGAGGCCATGTGATCTGATAGTGATAATTATTTAAATAGTATGCGCAAACGAGTTGATGATTGCGAATGCGGAAGTAGAGGATCTCTTTGTATGTTTCAAAGATGAATTTTAATGTTTTGGCAAGATCTTCTTGGGTTAAACCAGGTGTGTACTCGCGATCTATTTTCTCATCAATCAAACCTTCAATCTTCTTCTCTACACTTCCACGACCACTTCCACTACCACTTCGATTCGTATTCGTATTCTTTTTGATATGAATCGAAGAGAAAGGTACAGGATCGGTATATGTTTTCAATATCTTCTCATCCACTTCATCCCATGTTAAGAGTGGTTCACAAAGAGAGTAATAATCATCATATTTTGTGTGAACGATTGCGATCTTCAATTGATAAACATCTATCTTTAATTTTGATTTCGATCCAGAAGCAGACTTTGACTTCGATTTTGTTTGATTGGAAGTGGATAAATAGGGATATACATTTTGTAAAATGTAAAGATCATCAATATCTTTGTATCCATAATTCTTCCAATTTTTGAGATCTTTCAGTATATTTTTTGCCCGAGATGGGTTTATCTCATTTTTGGTGGGTAAAGCATGATCTAATAGTATATAAGATCCTTTCGTTGGGCGATATACGTGAATATCGGACATTGCGATATGATTGTATATCGCATCATCTTCGCCACCCCAACCGTAAAAGTTATTTGGATATCCATTTATTTTTTCAAATGTTTCTCGATTCATGCCGCAAACACCTCCAAAAAATTTAGGATGTTCATATTTATAACCCAATTCCGGCGATGCATAATGAATGATCTTATCGCCTTTGTAGTAATAAAGGGACAATAGATGCTCATCGGGTAAAGAGTCAACATCATGAAAGATATAATAATCATAATCTTTCTTTGATGACGCAATGCGGAAACCGGCATTGAGTAATAAACCGCGATTGAATCGTTGTGTATCACACTGTTCGATCACGTAGACGTCAAATCGCAAATCTTTGAAATGTTGATAAAACGCTTCAAGATGAGCTTCGCGATTTCGGTAAGGGATGATAATGGCGATTTGGGAGTTTTTATCGAAGAATGGTTTGAATGAATCGTCGATATATTTCATCGATACGAGTTTGCGTGTTTTTTTATAAATTCCAAATTTTTTGAAAAGATTTGAAGATCGATTTGAATTCATATTTTTTCTTTTTTGAAATGTGGGTTCCTTTTTTGCGATTCTACTTTTCCGAATCGATCGATTTGGCAATATATTTTGAATTTGAAGACCCATTCTTTATTTTACCAAATAAATAAAAAGATATACTATCTTATTCTTCTATTTTTTTTACTCTTTATCATCTCCACTCTCTTCCTCTCCACTCATCTCTTCCTCACTCTCCTCTCCATCCTTCTCCTCTCTACTCATCTCTTTCTCCTCTTCACCTTTCTCCTCCTCTTCTACTTTCATGAGAAGTTCAGATAAGAAGGGAGATTTCTCCAAATCATCATCATTATATAATTCCAGCACCTCCTTCACAACCTCTTCGCGTTCAATATCATGATGGGTGAATTCAATGGATGATATCGACGATGAACGACGTTTCCTCAATTTATTCGTGAAATCCTCTAAGCCATTCATTTCACCACTCTTCGCTTTATCATGTTGGTCGAGATCTCCTGTTATGACGATCTTTGTATTATGACCAATGCGTGTGAGGAGCATCTTCATTTGGTTAATCGTGGAATTTTGCATCTCATCGGCAACGATCCAGCAATTCTTAAATGTTCGCCCACGCATATACGCAAGTGGAGCCAATTCAATCTCTTTATTTTCAATCATCGTTTGAACCTCTTTGGGAGATATAAATTGATAGAGTATATCATATATAGGGCGGAGCCAAGGAGCCATCTTGTCTTCTAAACCGCCGGGAAGAAATCCGAGTTGTTCATCGTCGACGGAAACGGTGGGTCTCACGAGGATCAGTTTGGATATGTTCCCTAAGAGGAGATTGCGCACACCCACTTCAGTAGCCAAAGTCGTCTTTCCGGTGCCACTGGGACCTATTGCCATGACGATCTTTTTGTTTCGATTATTGAGAAGATGGAAGTACTTCTCTTGGGAGCGGTTGATGGGCTTAGAGAATTTTTGATCAAAAAGTGCACGCTCTTTTTGTGAGAAGTATTCGTATCCTTCGTAATACTTTTTATCCATTTGATATATTTCAATCTCTTCGCATTCGGCGCGAATATCCATATATGCTTTCTTTCGCTGATTGCGTTTATGGGAACGCTTTTCAGCTTGCGACATTCTTGATAAATCTACTACTTTATCTTTTATTTTTTTTATCTTTATTTTCTGCGAAAAATAAAAAATAAATACTCTTTTATTTTTTATTTATAAAATATCAAAAGATGAAAAAGAAGAAAAAAGTGATCGTACTCTCCTTAAATGGAAGAAGAGTAAAGAAGGGTTAAAATATCATCAAGATAAAGATGGCACTTTCATATCAAATGATTGAAGCCGACTTTGCGGCAAAGTATGTGAATCATCAAATGTTTCACTGGACGGATGAGAGTGGATATTACAATATCTACATTCCATGCGCTCAAGAATCCACACAAGGATCCACGCAAGGGAAAGTGAATGTTCACCTTCTACAAAATGGGGCGTATATTTACAAATTCTGCTACTTTATTCAATCAACGGATGTACCATCCTATGCGATCCCTTATTACACACCTGAACAATTGACGGATATGCAAAAGATGATTAAAAATCATCTTCGTTTTACAGATGATCAGCTCGCATATGTTCAACAGTTGCTTCTTCTTCAAAAGCAGAATTATGATCAAATTTTCACACAACTTACGGAAGAGATGAAGCTGAAAGATCAAATGATTCAACTTCTTCAAGATACAAATCAGAAGATGAGTGCGGATTATTATAAGCAACAAGAAGCATTGAATAAGGTGAAGAAGAGTTCAAAGAAGAATCCATCTTCCCCCAAGAGTAATCCTATCAACTCAACTGAATGTGAACCTGAAACAAAGTTGACAGAGTCTGAACCTGAAACAAAGATAAACGAACCTGAACCTGAAACCAAGATAAACGAACCTGAACCTGAAACCAAGATAAACGAACCTGAACCTGAAACCAAGATAAACGAACCTGAACCTGAAAAAGGTGAGAAGAAGCTTAAATATTTGGAAATTATGGCGAAGATGAAGCCGTATAATCCGGATGATTATAAGATTGTGGATCCTCTTTGTTCTAAGAGAGTTGAAATGGAAGTGAAGGCGAAGCCATTTGCGCCTCGGCCGATTGAGAAGACAGAAGAGGAAGAGTGGCAATTAGTGGGAACGGAAAAGAAGCCCATTAAAAGTTCTCGTTCTCGAAGGCGTCGTCGTTGATCGACGTGTTTTTGGAAACGAAATCAGCAATGGCATCATGAATCGCCTCAAAGTTTGCCCCTTTCATAGAGCTATTCATCACACCGCGATCCAAAAAGATAAAGTATGGGATCTTCTGGATATCATATGTTTCAATAAACTCTGTAAATTCACTTATTAAATCATAATCACATTTTAAAAATAAAAATGTTTCATCACATTTGATACCTTCAACGTACTTTTGTACTTGGGGTGAAATGCTTTTACAAGGTTTACACCAATCGGCCGAAACTTGGATAATAATATATTTATGATCATTCATGTAAATATCCAAATCATCGGGATGATCAAATGTACGCACAATCATCTTTGGAATCCAAATTTGCCATATTTATATATAGATCACGATTCCTTTATATCCATTTTTTTTACAGCCGTGTTTCATTCATCTTTTGGTTGGAGATCATGAGTGTATTTGTCATGATGAGTGTTAATCCGTACCATACGAAAAAGATGATGGCCAAATTACCGATGGATGAGCCATTGAAGGGTTCATGGAATATCATGGGTTTTATAAGTAAGAAGAGAAGGAAGAATAGTATGGATACAACGAAAAGTTCAACTTTTTGGGAAGGTGTTAATATATAAAATTTTGTAATCATCTTTTTTTATTTGATTCTTCTCTTATTCAAATTATATCTTTATCTAATAATGATAAAGATATTTTATACTCATACTCACGTTTAGAGGATGTTAAAGTCGCGATGAATCATGTGAAGGATTGTTTTTGTGATAAAGTACCAAATGAGGAAGAAGGATGCGATCCCAAAACTTACATATAGATAACTTGGATTTTTGGAAATGAGCATTTGGAAGTATCCGAAGAAGAAGATGATCAAAAGTGAGGCAAAGAAGAGTTGGAAATACTCTTCTTTTTTCATAAATTGATAAGAAAGAATGCTTTTGGGAAGGAAGAAAGTAGCGAAAATGATCGCAAAGAGCACAATAAATACACCAATATATATCATTCTTTATGTTTATCTATCTTTATCAAATTTGTTTGAATCTCTAATTATAAACAATTTTTTATTTTAGAATGAAATGCTATTCAATTCATAATAATTGACGGCAAAATGTTTCAAGAAGAGGATGATAAATACGGCAAAGGTTGAATAAAGAATATCAAAATATAGATATGTACTTGTTTGAATAAATGAGCGATAGATTAAATATAAGATGGCAAAGATGAACGTGCCGATCATGATTTCACTATATTGATATCGATTTAGGAGCATTTTATGTTTATTTGATATATTCTATTCTATCTTATCTTCTTATTTTATTTTTCTTATTATTTTATTTTTGAAGATTGTTTCTTTTTTTTATTCATAAAAGAAGATAAGAAAGAATCGAAAAATAATATTCTTTTCAAAAGATAGATATACGTGAAAATGAGCACTCCGCTTACTTTTAAGAATAATGATTTGTATATTGACCCTACCCAAACTCAAATCACCAGCCAAATCACGAATAAGTTGATGGATAATGAAAATATTTATGCTGACACCGTGAATGTTGTTGATTCAAAAGCACAGGATCAATATTATCAAGATCTGAAACGCCGCGCAATCCTCGAAGAAGAAGCGGCACGTGCTGCCTCACGTGCTGCTGCTGCCATGCGTCCCACTACCGGTTTTACCGGATTCACGGGCGCTACTGCCGCTGCCACTACCATCCGTCCTACCGGTTTTACAGGTGCTACCGCTGCTTCCACTACCATCCGTCCTACCGGATTTACAGGTGCTACCGCTGCTTCCACTACCATCCGTCCTACCGGATTTACAGGTGCTACCGCTGCTTCTACTACCATCCGTCCTACCGGATTTACGGGTGCTTCCAATACCAATCTTTTGTCGGTAATGACGAGTGGATCGGGTCAGCCATATAGTCAGATGAGTGGTTTAACCTTAGGAACCAACTTAGGAGCATTAAATACAAATAGTACCGCCGGTTTAATTAGCAATCCCACGGTATCAAGTGCGCTCAACGCGTCCACTGCTCGATCTGTCGTTATCGCAGGTACAACTGGTTCAGCTGCTCGTTTAACCGCGGCAACTCCGGGATCAATGGGTAGATCCACACCGAATCTGAATAATCAAAGTACGGCAACACTTTTGAATACGATTGTGAAGAAGGCGAATAATTGTAATGATAATAATAATGTATGTTTCTTTGAAAGTTATGAAAATGAAAATGAATATGAGCATTATCAAGGGATGACATCGATTAAGACGCTTCAAGAAACGGTAAATAAGTACAAGAATGTGAGCAAACCCGTCGGAAGGT